>Ga0299912_10000054_pt1 | contig 131822 bp, 117 predicted proteins | sample RVTome_2_FD_207667 | JGI IMG/M metagenome (GOLD analysis project Ga0299912, IMG submission 207667) | Soil microbial communities from uranium-contaminated site in the Upper Colorado River Basin, Wyoming, United States - RVT95D214 (version 2) ... | reverse complement strand
GGTGATCGCCAGGGCTTTGAGCTTCAAGGGGGCACTGCAACTCCTGCTGGCGTTTCAACAGCATTTGCGTTGGAGCGGCAGAAAGGCGATGACCCTCATGAGAACACACCTGCTGGGCGCCATCGGCCTGATGACGCTGCCGATTCGGCCCGGGCGGGTCGAACCGCATGCGATCAAGCGAAGGCCGAAAAACCATGCACTGCTCACTGTGCCTCGCAACATCGCCCGAGAACGGATCGTGCAAATGCGAGCGGCGTGGGCTTAAGGTAGTGCCATGAGTGTCCGACCCCATTTCTACTCTCTGCGGCGTCGCAATGCGCTAGAGTGATTTAGTGAGATGCACTAAGAGGAAAGAAAGCGCCCATGCAACGATATAGAATCGTCTGAGTCGCGCAAAGCTACTGGACTTCATTTGGCAGGTGCGTGTCTTATTTAATTGTGTCCCGTCGAACTTGTGGATATTAAATAAATGGATTTAGCTCTGGACACTAATTCGCACCCATTGGTATTCATCGTGGACGCCGACGCCGATCAGCGCCACCGCCTGGCCGTCATGCTGGAATCGCATCGACATGCGATATGTGCTTTTGCGAGCGGCCGGCAGTTCCTTGATCGACTGCACCCAATGCAAGCCGGCTGCGTCCTGCTCGGCCTGGAGCTGGGTGATATGCATGGGCTAGGCGTTCTGCAGTGCCTACGTGACGAGGGTCACACGTTGCCCGTGATCGTGCTGGACGGTGGGGCCGACAAGGCAACGATCATACAGCTCATGAAACTTGGGGTGGACGAGGTCCTTCAGGTGCCAACCGTGGCCGATGACCAGATGCTGAGCGCGGTTCACCATGCCCTGGAAACGGATGCAAAAAACCGCATGCAGCATTCCGAGGCCTGTGCGCTGAGTCAGCGTTTCGCCTCGCTCTGCCCGCGCGAGCAGGAATTCCGCAACCTGTCGGAAAGCTCACCGGACTCCATCATGCGATACGACCGCGAGGGCCGCATCCGCTACCTGAACCAGAAGCTGTCTCGCGATTTAGGAGTTACGGAGGCGGAGTTGATCGGCAAAACGGCCGGCGAGGTCTGGCCGGACAATCGCTTTGCCGACATCGAGCAGGCTGTAGGGCGTGCGATTGGGTCAGGCGAGGCGACGACCGTCGAACTTAGCCATCCCCTGGCCACTGGCGAATCGATCTTCTCCCAGATTCGAGTCGTCGCCGAACGAGATGCCGCCGGGCGGATCGTCGGCGCGCTCGCCTTTGGCCGGGACATCACCGCCGTCCGCGAGGCCGAGCGCAAACTGAGGCACTTCGTCGACAGCTTGCCCGGCCTGGCCTTCATCTTCCGCCTCTCGCCCGACGGCCATGCCAGCTTCCCCTTCGTCAGTTCGGCCATCGAGGAAATCTACGGCCTCAGGCCCGAGGACGTGAAGGATGACATGGCGCCGCTCCATAACCTCGCGCACCCTGACGACCGGCCGCGCATCGAGGCCACCATCGCCGAATCGGCGCGGACGATGGCGCTGTTCCGCGTCGAATTTCGCGTCTGCCGCCCGGGCCAGCCCGAACGCTGGATCGACTGCCGTTCCGTGCCCACCCGCGAAGCGGATGGCGCCATCCTTTGGTACGGCCTCATGCTCGACATCACCGGGCGGAAAGAGACTGAAGAGACCTTACTAAAACTCTCCCTAGCGGTCGAACAAAACCCAAACCCAATCTTCATCACTGACCTCGATGCCAAGATCGAATATGCCAACGAGGCTTTTTTTAAAACGACCGGCTATTGCCGTGACGAGTTGATCGGCAGATCCCCAGGTATCCTGAAATCCGGCAAGACGCCCAAGGAAACCTACGCCTCGCTGTGGTCTAGTCTTAGCCGTGGCGAAGTATGGAAAGGAACATTTTTCAACCGCAGGAAGGATAAAAGTGAATACGTTGAATTCGCCATCGTCTCGCCGGTACGCCAGCCGGATGGGCGCGTAACCAACTATCTCGGAATCAAGGAAGATATTACGGAGCGCATGCGGATTGGGGAAGAACTGACGCAGCATCGTCATCACCTGGAAGAACTGGTACAGACGCGCACTGTCGAACTGGCACACGCCAAGGATGTTGCCGAGACTGCCAGCCGCACCAAGAGCACGTTCCTAGCCAATATGAGCCATGAAATTCGCACCCCGATGAACGCCATCATCGGCTTGAACAGACTGCTGCAAAAGGAGATCACTGCACCTAAGCCGCATAGTCAGCTCCTCAAGGTTGGCGAAGCCGCACACCATCTGCTGCGCATCATCAACGACATCCTGGACCTGTCCAAGATCGAAGCAGGCAAGCTTACCCTGGAAAAAACCGACTTCGCCTTGGCACAGGTGATCGATCACACCTTCGGCATGTTGGGCGATCAGGCGTTCACCAAGGGCTTATGGTTGGATAGGGAGATTGATTCTGCTGTTCCGGCGCAACTTCATGGCGACCCATTACGTCTGGGGCAGGTCCTGCTGAATTTCGTGAGCAATGCCATCAAATTTTCTGAAAAGGGTGGAATCACGATTTGCGTCAGGGTAGTCGAGAGTGATGCCGCGAGCCTCCTGTTGCGCATTGAGGTGGAGGATCAAGGTATCGGTCTGACGTCGGAGCAGCGGGTACGATTATTCGAGCCTTTCACGCAGGCCGATGATTCAACCACCCGGAAATATGGCGGAACCGGCCTGGGATTGGCAATCAGCCGGCATCTAGTGGCTATGATGGGCGGCGAGGTCGGCGTAATCAGCGAACCCGGCGTCGGCAGCACCTTCTGGATGACTGTCCGCATGGGCAAGGTTATGGGCGGCGGGTTGTTGCCAGACGGCGGCGAACTGGCATTGCCAGTGCACCCCGAGCGGGTTCTAGCACAGCAGTACCGTGGTGTTCGTCTGCTTCTGGCGGAAGACGATCCGGTCAATCAGGAGGTTGCTCTCGAACTGCTGGGCGAGACGGGCTTGGTTGTCGACGTGGTGAATAACGGCCAGGAGGCCGTAGAGCGGGTGCGCGAGGGCAACTACGCGCTGGTGTTGATGGATGTGCAAATGCCGGTCATGGATGGCCTCGCGGCCACGCGTGCCATTCGTCAGTTGCCCGGCAGGGAATCTCTGCCCATTCTGCCCATTCTGGCCATGACCGCCAATGCTTTCGAGGAGGATCGTCAGCGCTGCCTGGAAGCCGGCATGAATGACCATATCGGCAAGCCGGTTGACCCGGACAACCTCCGCACGGCATTGCTGCGCTGGCTGCCGAAACCCTCCGAGGAAGAGCTAAGCGTGACGCCAGATAAAGTCGCCCAGCCTGATGATGGGGCGCTGCGGGCTGCCCTGGGTGAGATCGTCTGGCTGGATGTAGAGAGCGGTCTGAAAAGGGTGCGTGGCAAGCTGGCAAGCTACGCCCGCCTGCTGGGAATATTTGCGCGTGATCATGCGGACGATATGGCAATGCTGCGCAAACATCTGGCGGCCGGCGAGATGGCGGACGCACAACGTCTGGTTCATACCCTCAAGGGGTCGTCGGCGACGCTGGGGGCTACGGCGCTGAGCCAGTGCGCACTGGACCTTGAACTGGAACTTCGCGGACAGGCCTCACAGGAGGACATTGATGCACGCATCGGTGCGCTCGATACAGCGCTGACATCCATGGTGGCTTCCTTGCAAAGGCTGGCATCCAGCAGGGAGGATGGCTAACGCGCAGACAAGGAAGCGGTGGGGAAGCCCATACAAGGCAAGAAATTAGGCAAGCACGATACAACAGGAATCACCGAATAGAGGAGACAAGATGGGCTCGTTTGAACTGGAAGTGGATGGGGTGCCAGAAAAAAAAGGCAAGATACTGGTTGTTGATGACGATGCCACCACCGCAGGAACGCTGGAAGCGTTCCTGGAGGATGAATTTGAGGTGCACGTGGCAAATTCGGGAGAAGCGTGCGTCCAAGTGGTTCTGGACTATCATCCTGATCTTGTTTTTCTCGATATCGAAATGCCAGGCATGGACGGGTACGAAACCTGCCGGCACCTGCAGAAGGATCTGGAAGGACAAGTGTTGCCCGTAATTTTCCTCTCTTCCCATGACACCCTGGATGAGCGCCTTGCTGCTTACGAATCGGGCGGCATGGATTTCATCGCCAAGCCTTTCGACCCAGACGAACTGCTGCTCAAGGCGGAGAAGGTAATCAAGCTGGAATCAGCGCGCAGGCAGCTTGTGCAGGAAAAGTCTTCGATGCAGCAGATGGCCATGGGTTTTCTTACTAGCATGGGAGAAACGGGCGCCGTACTCCAATTCCTGCGTAACTGTTTCACCTGTACGGATTATCCGTCTCTTGCAAAGATGGTCATGGAGACCATGGGGCAGTATGGTCTAAATTGCCATGTGCAGATACGCGTCCCATCCGGCACATGGACATTCACGCCGGAAGGGCCGGCTTCACCGCTTGAAGAGTCCGTGTTGGAGCAGGTGCGTAACCTTGACCGCATTTTCCAGTTCAAGACACGGATGGTCATCAACTACGGTCATGTTTCAGTGTTGGTGAACAATATGCCAATTGCCGACGCGGATATGAGCGGGCGAATTCGAGATAACGCTGCGATCATAGCCGAGGGGGCAGAAGCGAGTGTGGGGGCCATTTGCCGGCGCGAAGAAGCCGAGGCGAGGGCGATGCAACTGCAGCGGGTTACCGACCGTACCCGTCAAGCACTTGAGGGCCTGCGCGAACAATATCGGTTACAAAAAAAGAATACGGGCGATACTCTTTATACCCTGGCTGAAAAAATGAACCAGTTGTACATGTTCCTGGGGCTTACAGACAGTCAGGAAGCCGCCATCGACAGCGCGATAAAAAGTACGGTAGCGGATGCACTGATGCTGTTTGATACCGGTCTTGATTTCGATGGGCAGTTTACCGCTGTGCTTGAAGAGTTGAAGAAAATCACTTGATCCTCCACCAAACCAGTTTCGACTAAAGCAGGTCGGCTTGGAAGGTTACACGCTCCCGGGGGGCCGTTTTAAGCTGCTGAACGGACCTTCAACCACCAGTTTCTCAAAAAGCAGTTACACAGTTCAATTTACAGACTCCAGTCCACGACAGGCCGGATTGGGTCGGGTGCTGCCGGCCGGTATTTTGAGAAGCTGACGCTCGAAACGAAAATGCTGATTTTCAGCCCAGAAAACATTGAGTGACCGTTGCACCACCAACTCCGGTCACTGGCGTCAATTTCCCGTTGTCATGGCTTTAGCTGAAAGCTGACGCTCAGAATTACTGGCTTTCAGGGCTGTCAGTGACCGGTTATGGCACAAGTGCGCCACACATTCCAACCTCTTTCACCCCTTCCGCGCCATCAGCTTCGCCGCCTCGTCCAACAGAAAATTCTTGAATGCCAGAGACACCGCCGACAGGCGCTTGTTGGCGCGATGCACCACAAACCAGTGGCGCATGATGGGAAAGGATTCCACGTCCAGGACCGCCAGCCGTTTCAATTCCAGTTCCAGAGCCACGGTGTGGATCGAGACGATGCCTAGCCCCAATCCGGCTTGCACCGCTTGTTTGATGGCTTCGTTGCTGCTCATTTCCATGCCGGTGGTGAGCTTGATGCCGCGCTGCGCGAAGAAGCGTTCCATGGCGATCCGCGTGCCGGAGCCTTGTTCGCGCACCAGGAAGGTCTCGTGCTGCAAGCGCTCCAGGGGGATGTGTTTTTCGCCGGCGAGGGGGTGGTTCACCGGTGCGATGACGACCAGCGGGTTGTCCATGAAGGATTCCGCCGCGAGGTCCAGGCCATCCGGCGGCTGACCCATGATGACCATGTCCATTTCGTTGTTGGCCAGTTGTTGCAGCAGGGCTTGGCGGTTGGTGACGTTGAGGCTGACGGTGACGTCGGGAAAGCGCTGGCTGAACGTGGCCAGCAGTTGCGGTGCGAAATAGTTGGCGGTGCTGGCCACGGAGATTTTCAGCTTGCCGCGCTTGAGTCCTTTCAGTTCCCCCAGCACCGCCTCCGCTTCCGCCAACTGCTGCGCAATGGTCCGGGCGTAGTGCGAAAGCTCGCGCCCGGCTTCGGTCAGGAAGATCTTCTTGCCGAGCTGTTCGAAAAGGGGTAATCCGACGTTTTCTTCCAGTTGTTTGATTTGCATGGACACCGCCGGCTGCGTCAGGTGCAATTCCTCGGCTGCACGGGAGAAACTCAAGCGCCGTGCGACGGCTTCGAATACGCTCAATTGGCGGAAGGTCAAATGCAGCATTGTTTATCTATAGCCTTGCCGACGGGCCAAATGTTTTGATAAATACATAATCCATTGCTTATGATTACCATCATAACAACTGACTGTTACTTATGTAAATAGTTCGCTATAGTCACGTTCAAGCTCACGAGAGCGGCAAGAATTTAAATTGTTAAGGAGAAAGCAATGGATCAATCCGCACGTTACTCGAACCTTGATCTGAAAGAAGACGATCTGATCAAAGGCGGCAAGCACATTCTGGTCGCTTACAAGATGAAACCGAAGGCGGGTCTCGGCTACCTCGAAGCCGCTGCTCACTTCGCAGCCGAGTCCTCCACCGGCACCAACGTCGAAGTCTCCACCACCGACGACTTCACCAAGGGCGTCGACGCGCTGGTCTATCACATCGACGAAGCCACCGAAGACATGCGCATTGCGTACCCGCTGGAACTGTTCGACCGCAACGTGACCGACGGCCGTTTCATGCTGGTTTCTTTCCTGACCCTGGCCATCGGCAACAATCAGGGCATGGGCGACATCGAACACGCCAAGATGATCGACTTTTACGTGCCCGAGCGCGTCGTCCAGATGTTCGACGGCCCGGCCAAGGACATCTCCGACCTGTGGCGCATCCTCGGCCGTCCGGTCGAGAACGGCGGCTACATCGCCGGCACCATCATCAAGCCCAAGCTGGGCCTGCGTCCCGAACCGTTCGCCAATGCCGCCTACCAGTTCTGGCTGGGTGGCGACTTCATCAAGAACGACGAGCCGCAAGGCAACCAGGTCTTCGCTCCGATCAAGAAGACCCTGCCGCTGGTGTACGACGCCATGAAGCGCGCCCAGGACGAAACCGGCGAGGCCAAACTGTTCTCCATGAACATCACCGCCGACGACCACTACGAAATGTGTGCCCGCGCCGATTTCGCGCTGGAAACCTTCGGCCCGGATGCCGACAAGCTGGCCTTCCTGGTCGACGGTTTCGTCGGCGGCCCCGGCATGATCACCACAGCCCGCCGCCAGTACGCCAGCCAGTACCTGCACTACCACCGCGCCGGCCACGGCATGATCACCTCCCCCAGCGCCAAGCGCGGCTACACCGCCTTCGTGCTGGCCAAGATGTCCCGTCTGCAGGGTGCTTCCGGCATCCACGTCGGCACCATGGGCTACGGCAAGATGGAAGGCGAAGGCGACGACAAGATCATCGCCTACATGATCGAGCGCGACGAGTGCCAAGGCCCGGTCTACTTCCAGAAATGGTACGGCATGAAGCCCACCACCCCGATCATTTCCGGCGGCATGAACGCGCTGCGCCTCCCCGGCTTCTTCGAGAACCTGGGCCACGGCAACGTGATCAACACCGCCGGCGGTGGCGCATACGGCCACATCGACAGCCCGGCAGCCGGCGCGACCTCCCTGCGCCAGTCCTACGAGTGCTGGAAAGCGGGTGCCGACCCCATCGAATTCGCGAAAGAGCACAAGGAATTCGCACGCGCATTCGAGTCCTTCCCGGGCGATGCCGACAAGCTCTATCCGGGCTGGCGCGAAAAGCTGGGCGTACACAAGTAAGCCCAGGGTTTCAACCGATGCAGTAAAAGGCGCCCCCACTTTGCTGGGGGCGTTTTTTTCCAAGGTCAAGAAGCCTTTCTTGCCTCACGGATTTGGAGAAAACGATGACCGCCAAAGACCAATACAAGGTTGATAAAGAGCCGTTCTATCACCAGCAGCGCAACGAAGTGACGCTCTACGAAGCCGCCTACGCCGCCCGTTTGCCCGTGATGATCAAAGGCCCGACCGGCTGCGGCAAATCGCGCTTTGTCGAATACATGGCGTGGAAGCTGGACAAGCCGCTCATCACCGTGGCCTGCAACGAAGACATGACCGCTTCCGACCTGGTCGGGCGCTACATCCTCGAAGCCGACGGCACGCGCTGGCTGGACGGCCCATTGACTACCGCGGCCCGCATAGGTGCAATCTGCTACCTGGACGAAATCGTCGAGGCGCGCCAGGACACAACGGTGGTGATCCATCCGCTCACCGATCACCGCCGCACCTTGCCGCTGGACAAGAAGGGCGAGCTGATCCACGCGCACCCCGATTTTCAGTTGGTGATTTCCTACAACCCCGGCTATCAGAGCCTGATGAAGGATCTGAAGCAGTCGACCAAGCAACGCTTTACCGCATTCGAGTTCGACTATCCCGATGCCGAGCTGGAAACCAGCATCGTGGCCAAGGAAACCGGAACCGACGAAGCGCTGGCCGGCAAGCTGGTGAAGATCGGCCGCATCGCGCGCAACCTGAAAGGCCACGGCCTGGACGAAGGCATCTCCACGCGCCTGCTGGTCTACGCCGCCACGCTGATCAAAGGCGGTGTAGAACCGCGCGACGCCTGCCGCATGGCGCTGGTGCGCCCGATCACGGACGACGCGGACATTCGCGATACGTTGGATCATGCGATCGATGCAACATTTGCCTGACAATGCAGGGTGCGCAATGGAACGCGGGCTTCCAGCCCGCATGCGGCCAGGATGGCCGCGCTCCCACAGGCGCCGATGCAGGCTTGTCGCCTCGGATCATGGCGACTTCGTCCAATGGACAATCTGGGTTGATATCGAGCACTAACGCCATGACCGAAACCGAATACGAACACCCCCTGATGAAGGGCTACCGCGAGCAGCTCGGCTGCGGCTTCCCGCAGGTGGCCGACGTCTTCGAGGATTGCATGGCGGAGGCCCTGTCGGTGCTGTCCAGGGAAGGGATAACCGCCTATCTCGAAAACGCGCGTTTCCTCTGCAAGATGGGACGCGGGGTCGAGCCGGTGCTGATTTTCCTGGAAGAGTGGCCGTCGGTTGCCGGCACGCTGGGCGAGGTGGCATTGCCCGCGCTCATGGCATTCATCCGCAAGATGTACAAATCGCCCAACGGCAAGGCCATCGTGCCGTTCCTGCAATCGCTGGCGGCCACGGCGCGGCGGCTGCCTTCGCCGGAGCAGATGCAGGATTACATGGACGTGGCGCTGGATTTCATGGAGCGCACGACCGGCTCGATTCATGGCATACACACCACCTTCGCCAGTCCCGGACTGCCGGAATTGTTCAAGCAGGCGCCGTTCCTGTTGAGCCGGATGTCCATCCAAGGCCTGAAAAACTGGGTGGAATACGGCATCCGCAACTACGGCAACCATCCCGAGCGCCAGCAGGATTACTTCAGCCTGCAATCGGCGGACAGCAAGGCCATGCTGCAACGCGAGCGCCACGGCACGTTGCTGGTCGACAACGAGCGCAAGCTCGATCTCTACCTGCGCGGCCTGTGGCAGGACGGCGACCATTTCGTGCCGTACTCGCTGGGTTTCGACGAACTGCGCAAGCCGATTCCCTACTACGACAAACTGGGCATCCGCCTGCCCGATGTCTACGACGACTTCATCGTGCGCGGAAGCCCCCTCTCCAACTCTCCCCCGCTTGGCGGGAGAGAGGGCGGTCGGCTCCCTGCGGGAGCGATTGTTATCCCGGGCATCGACCGCTATCGCGCAGCGCTTGCGCACATGGTCGGACACCGGCGCTGGACCACGGCCATTTTCGCCGACAACTACAGCCCGTTCCAGCGCATGACCATCGAGTTCCTGGAGGACTCGCGCGTCGAGTGTCTGGCCATGCGCCAATATCCGGGCTTGCGCCGCATCTTCATGGCGCTGCACCCGCTGCCGGACGAGGATGCCTGCGATGCGGAAAAGGAATCGGCGGTGCGCCACCGGCTTGCCATGCTGTCGCGCGCGATTCTCGACCCGGATCATCCCTACAGGAATCCGCACATCGTCGAATTCGCCGAGCGCTTTCACGCCCTGATGGCACAAGGCGAATCCAGCACGCAGGAAATCGCGGAACTGGCGGTTTTGTTCGGCGCCAAGACACGCCGGCAGAGCGACCAGTTGCCCAAGATCCACTTCAAGGACACCGAGGTGGATTACCGCGACGACAACCGCCAACTATGGAAATTCATCGAACAAGGCGACGAAGAGGAAGCCTTCGACCAGCAGCGCAAGGCCGAGCCCGGCGAAGAAATCAGAGGCCTGCCGCCGCGCCACTACCAGGAATGGGATTACGGCAGCCAGACCTACCGGCCCGACTGGGTCAGCGTCTACGAGGCCTTGCATCCGCAGGGCGATGCGCTGGATATCGACCGGCTTCTGGATAAACATGCCGCCCTGGCCAAGCGCCTCAAACGCATGCTGGATTTGTTGAAGCCGCAGGACAAGGTGCGCATCCGCTACCAGGAAGAAGGCAGCGAACTGGACCTGGACGTCGCCCTGCGCTCGCTGATCGACTTCAAGAGCGGCTCCACCCCCGACCCGCGCATCAACATGAGCCACAAAACCAGCGGCCGCGACATCGCCGTGATGCTGCTGCTGGACTTGTCAGAGTCGCTCAACGGCAAAGCCGCCGGCTCGGATCAGACCATACTCGAACTCAGCCGGGAAGCGGTGTCGCTGCTGGCCTGGGCCATCGAAAAGCTGGGTGACCCATTCGCCATCGCCGGCTTCCATTCCAACACCCGGCACGATGTGCGCTACCTGCACATCAAAGGCTACAGCGAGCACTGGGACGACGAGGTGAAAGGGCGATTGGCAGCCATGCAAGCCGGCTACTCCACCCGCATGGGCGCCGCCATGCGCCATGCCGCGCACTACCTGGAAGCGCAAAAAGCCGATAAAAAGCTGATGCTGATCCTGACCGACGGCGAGCCCGCGGACGTGGACAGCAAGGACGAACGCCTGTTGATCGCAGACGCGCATCAGGCGGTGAAGGAGCTGGATCGGAAAGGCATCTACGCCTACTGCATCAACCTCGACCCCAAGGCGGATGAATACGTTGCCGACATCTTCGGCAAGCAGTACACCGTGATCGACAACATCCAGCACCTGCCGGAAAAGCTGCCCGCGCTGTTCATGGCGCTTACGAAGTAGGCGTCATGAGGGCAGCTTTCGGCGCAGGCTAATGCCCGCGCATGCGGGCGTTAAGGCGCGAAGCGGCGGCCGTAGCCAAAAGTCCTACGCTGTTCATGGCGCTTACGAAGTAGGCGTCATGAGGGCAGCTTTCGGCGCAGGCTAATGCCCGCGCACGCGGGCGTTAAGGCGCGAAGCGGCGGCCGTAGCCAAAAGTCCTACGCTTTTCATGGCGCTCACCAAGTAAGTCCGGCAGGCTCCCGCGAGCCGCTCAAGGTATACTTGCGGCTGTAAGGATGGTTGCCTGGCGGAATTCCGCTCAGGTGCGCGGGGCAACGCAGACAAGGATGAATGATGGAAAGTAAAATTCCCCGCTTCAACAAGCGCGCGCTGGCCTTCGTGGAAAACGTCGGCCTGTTCGTGATCGCCGTTGCAACGGTCATTGCCGCCGGCGGCGAAATAGTCGGCATGATCTCGGCGGTGAAGGTCACCCTGGCCGACTTGCTGCTGCTGTTCCTGTACCTGGAAGTGCTGGCCATGGTGGGCCACTACTACGGCTCGGGCAAGCTGCCGGTGCGCTACCCGCTCTACATCGGCATGGTCGCCCTGGCGCGCTACCTGATCCTCGACATGAAAGGCATGGACGAGTGGCGCATGCTGTCGATCACAGCGGCCATCCTGGTATTAGCGCTGGCGGTGCTGCTGCTGCGCTTCGGCGATTGCCGCTTTCCCTACGCGGAAGACCGCGCCGCCCGCGAATTGCGCGGCGAAAAAACCGACAACGACATGTAACGGAGCCGATATGTTCCAATCCAGCATCAAGAGTTTGCCCCTCCTCAACCGCGGCAAGGTGCGCGACATCTACGCGGTCGACGACCAGCGCCTGCTGATCGTCACCACCGACCGCCTCTCCGCCTTCGACGTGGTGCTGCCAGACCCGATCCCGGGCAAGGGCGAGGTGCTCACCGCCGTCTCCAATTTCTGGTTCGGAAAGCTGCAGCACATCATCCCCAACCACTTCACCGGCGACACGCCGGAGTCCGTTGTCGCCGCGGAAGAACGGGCGCAGGTTGCCGGACGCGCAGTGGTGGCCAAACGGCTCAAACCGTTGCCCATCGAGGCCATCGTGCGCGGCTACCTGGTGGGTTCTGGCTGGAAGGAATACAAGAATCAGGGCAGCGTGTGCGGCATCCCGCTGCCGGCCGGATTGCAGGAAGCCAGCAAGCTGCCGCAACCCATTTTCACCCCTTCGACCAAGGCGGAAATGGGCGCTCACGACGAGAACATCAGCTTTGTCAAAGCCGAAGCGTTGCTGGGCAAAGACCTGGCCGCCAAAGTGCGCGACGTGGCCATTGCCCTGTACCGGGAAGCGGCGGACTATGCCGCGACCAAGGGCATCATCATCGCCGACACCAAATTCGAGTTCGGTCTGGACGACGAAGGCAAGCTGTATCTCATCGACGAGGCGCTCACCCCCGATTCCTCCCGCTTCTGGCCTGCCGACCAGTACGCCCCCGGAGCCAATCCGCCCAGCTTCGACAAGCAGTACGTGCGCGACTACCTGGAAAGCATCCAGTGGAACAAGCAGCCGCCGGCACCGGTACTCCCCCCAGAAGTGATCGCCAAAACGGCGGAAAAATACCGCGAAGCGTTGGCCAGAATCACCGGCTAGTAGGTCGGCTCAAGGCGCCAACCCTCTTCCCAATCTTCTCCCGGAGGGAGAAGGCGCGATCGTCCCCTCTCCCCCCGGGGAGAGGGTTAGGGAGAGGGAAGGTTTTGCGCCGGAGCCGACAGCGGCATGTCGGGTCCGCTGCGCTTGACCCGACCTACATCCCCTCCTCCGGGTTAAAACAGGCTGGCGGCCATCCTGATGCCCAGCGCGTAGAGCAGGATGGCGAATATCTTCCTGATCTGCGGCACCGGCAGGCGGTGCGCCAGCCTGGCCCCGAGCGGCGCGGTCATGATGCTGGCCGCCACCACGCCGGCCAGCGCGGGCAGGTAGACGTAGCCCAGGCTGTATCGCGGCAGACCCTCCACCGCCAACCCGTTCGCCAGATACCCGACCGCCCCCGAAACCGCGATGGGCAGCCCGATCGCGGCGGAAGTGCCGATGGCGCGCTGCATCTTCACGTTGCACCAGGTCATGAACGGCACCGACAGCGTGCCGCCGCCGATGCCCACCAGCGCGGAAACCCCGCCGATCGCGTTCCCCGCCGCAAACATGCCGGCCAGACCGGGCAACTCACGGGAAGGCTTAGGCTTGATGTTGAGCAGCATCTGGGTGCCCACGTAGAACAGGAAAGCGACAAAAAAAGCTTTCAGGTGGCCGGTCGCAAGCTGCGCCGCCAGCACCGTTCCGAGCAGCGTGCCGGTAACGATGCCGGGCGTGATGGCCCGCACCGTGCGCCAGTCGACCGCCCCGTGCCCATGGTGGGCGCGCAGGCTGGAAACGGAAGTAAACATGATACTGGCGAGTGAAGTGCCCAGCGCCAAGTGCAGCACCTGCGCTTCGGGAAAGTGCTGTGCGGTGAAAATGAACATCAGCGCCGGCACGATGACAAGGCCGCCGCCCACACCCAGCAGACCTGCCAGGAAACCGGCGAATAGTCCTAACACAAGGTACAGCAGCCAGAATGTCACTTAGGCGCTCACAAAATCCCGACGATGAATTCCCATTCCCTGGGGTCCACCGGCGTGATGGAGAGGCGGTTACCCTTCTGCAAGGTGCGCAGGTTGGCGAGTTGCGGATGCTCGCGCAGTTCCTTGATCGAGACCAGCCGCGTCTTGCGCACCAGCTTCACGTCCACGTTGAACCAGCGCGGGTTTTCGGGCGTCGCCTTGGGGTCGAAATATTTGTTTTTGGGGTCGAACTGGGTCTGGTCCGGGTAGGCCAGCCGGCTCACTTCGGCCAGCCCCGCGATGCCGGGTTCCGCGCAGTTGGAGTGGTAAAACAGCACCTTGTCGCCGACCCGCATCTGGTCGCGCATGAAGTTGCGCGCCTGGTAGTTGCGCACGCCGTACCACGCCACGGACTGGTTGGGCATGGCGGCAAGGTCGTCGATGCTGACGTCGGTGGGCTCGGATTTCATCAGCCAGTAACGCATACGGTCTCCACAATGATTTCAGCGCTTGAACCAGCGCAGGCGCTTGTCCGTGAGCACCGCATCCAGCGGCATGTCCCACGGATCGTGCGGCACTTTTTCCACTTTCTGCCATTCGTAGCCTACGCCGACCAGCAGCGGTTTGCGCCACGCCTTGCGCCGCGTGAGGTATGCCAGGCTGGCGTCGTAGAAGCCGCCGCCCATGCCCAGCCGGTATCCGGCCTCGTCGAAACCGACCAGCGGCAGAAACAGCAGGTCCAGTTGCCGCGCCCGCAACTGCCTGGGCGACCAGTGTTCGGGGATGCCGAAACGGTTGTGATACCAGCTCCGCCTCTCGGTCAGCCGGCTGAAGCGCAGCAGCCGCTGGAATCTTGCCGGCACCACCGGCAGATAGCACGGCTTGCCCAGCCACAGCGCCCGATTCAGCAGCGGCAGCAGGTCCATCTCGCCGCGGAAGGGAAGGTAAAAGCCGATGCGCCGGTAGCGCAGCAGCAGCCCGCTTTCCACTGCCAGCTGCTCCAGATGCTGCGCTGCGGTGCGGCGCGCGCGATCGGTCATCTCGACACGCGTCTTGCGCAAACGGGAGCGTAATTCGCGTTTATCCATCGAGGAGAAAGGGGCGGGGCAGAAAATGAAAAGGGGCCAAATAAAGGCCCCCGCAAATGCCGTCAGGCTACTATCCTGAACCTAAGGTTCAAGGTGGCCGCGCCAGAGCGCATCAGGCACATCCGGTTTGGACGCGCACAACAGCGCTACTAAGGAGCAGCCAAATCTACGATATTGGTTCAAAGAATTCGTAGCCCGGACAAACACCGCAGGGGACAACTCTGCGGGCACCGCCGCTGCGATTTTCGCGGCACCCAAAACTCTAAAACAGCTCATCCTGCTCGGACATCGCTTGCTCAAGCGATGCCTCCATGCTGGAAATTCTACGCTTAAATTCACCTATGTCAAAATTGGGGGAAACCCGCGTGGTTAGGAACTCGTGGGCGATATTCAGGGCCGCCATGATGGCGATGCGCTCGATGCCGATCACCTTGCCGGTGTCGCGGATCTCGCGCATTTTCTTGTCGAGATAGTCGACCGAAGCGAGCAACTCCTGCTGCTGCTCCTCCGGGCACGCGACGCGAAATTCGCGCCCCATGATGGTTACATCCAGGCCCTTGCTTTCGGCGCTCATTCCGGGCTCTCGGGGATTTGCCGCAGCAGGGATTCGAGGCGGTTTTTCGCCTCATGAACCTTGTCTGCCAACTGCCTGTTCTCGTTGGTCGCCGCCGCCAGTTGCTGGCGCAATTGCTGGTTCTCGGCGCGCAGCCGCCGGCACAGTTCGACCGTCTGGTTTATCTTCTCTTCGAGGGCATTCAGTTCCGCTTCCATGCGCACACTATAGTTGGAAAAATTCCATCAGGTCAACTGCTAACAGGGCATATTCAAAGTGCATTGTAAAAGTGGCGCGGCCTGATGTGCCCAGCCTCACTTTTTCTTTTTGCGGGGAATTTTGTTATTGTTCGCGTCATGTCCAACTGCCCCATGCACCTGAACTTCCCGATGCTTCGCCAATCCGCACCGCCTTTCCGCCCCGGTGCGCCGTTTCGATGAGCCCCCTCAGAATCGCCCTGGTGCGCCAGAGGTATAGCGCCTTTGGCGGTGCCGAACGGTTTGTGGCCAGGGCGGTCCAGTCGTTGCAGGCGGAGGGCGCCGACATCACCCTGGTGACCCGTAAGTGGGAAGAAGGGCAGGGGTTTCGCGCGCTGATCTGCGCGCCGGCCTACGTCGGCAGCTTGTGGCGCGATTGGGGCTTTGCCCGCTGCGTGTGCCGCACCCTGCGGCAGCATCGCTTCGACCTGGTGCAGTCGCACGAGCGCATCGCTTGTTGCGACGTCTATCGCGCCGGCGACGGAGTGCATCGCGAGTGGCTGGCGCAGCGGCGCCGCAGCCTTGGAGCGGCGGCACGCATCGGCATCGCCCTGAACCCGTATCACCATTACGTGATGGCCGCCGAAAAGAGGCTGTTCCACAGTCCCCAGCTCAAGGCGGTGATCTGCAACTCGCGCATGGTCAAGGACGAAATCCGCCGCTACTTCGATCTGCCCGAATCCAGGCTGCACGTGATTTACAGCGGGGTCGACACGGACATCTACCATCCGCGCCTGAAGCCGCTGCACCGCACAGCGGTCAGGGATCGCCTGGGGATTCCCCAGGACGCCACGCTGTTTCTTTTCGTGGGCTCAGGCTTTAGCCGCAAGGGCGTTCCAGCCTTGCTGAAAGCCATGGCGACCTTGCCCGAATCCGCCCATGTGCTGCTGGTCGGCCGCGACAAGCACCTCGAACGCTACAGGACGGAGGCGGCCGCGCTCAACCTGACGCAGCGCGCGCATTTCGTCGGCGCCCAGCAGGACGTTGTGCAATTCTACGGGGCGGCGGATGCGCTGGTGCTGCCCACGCTTTACGACCCATTCCCCAACGTGGCGCTGGAAGCCATGGCGGCCGCGTTGCCGGTCATCACCAGCCTCAAGAGCGGGGCCGCCGAGTTGGTCGAGGAGGGCGTCAACGGCTATGTCTGCGACGCGCTCGACGTGGCCCGTTTGGCTGCCCTGATGACGAAGCTGTTGCTGCCGGCGCAGCGCGAGCAAATGGGTGCGGCCGCGCGCCAGACGGTGGAGCCGCTGACCCTGGCAGCGATGAGCCAGAAGCTCCTGGCGCTGTACCACGAGCTGCTCGGCGAGCAATGCACGGCAAGCGCATGAGAATCCTGTTTGCGACGCCGGGGCATTTGAAGACGGTGCCCATGGGGAAATTTTGCGCCGATGCGCTGAGCGATCTCGGGCATGAGGTCTACGTTTTCGACTACCGGGCCACGCTTTGGGACAAGGTGCAGGACCGCTTCGCCAACGTGGCCGGCGCCGGGCCCGAAGCCAAGCAAGCCACCAACAAGCGGCTGCGCAATGCCATCGACGCATACCAGCCGGACTTGTTCCTGACCCTGTTCGGCTTCGATGTTTCGGTGGAATCGCTGGCCCACCTGCGCCACAAGGGCATACCCAGCGCCTGCTGGTGGATCAATGATCCGTTCCAGTTGGCGCGCTCGCTGAAAAAAGCCGCCCACTACGACTACATCTTTTCCAATTCCGCCGGCTGTCTCGAGGACTATCGCGCCGCAGGGGCCGCCAACGCTTTTTTCCTCCCGACTGCGTGCGACCCCAAGGTGCATCGCCCGGTTGCGCCGCAGCAGAAGTATCGCTGCGACGTCTGCTTCGCCGGCGACTGGAGTCCGCTCAGGGAGGAGATCATGGATGCCCTGGCGCAAGATTTCGACGTCAGGATATTCGGGCCATGGGGGAAAAAAATATCCACGGACTCCAAGCTGCACGCCCACCTCACCGACGGATTTTTCACCCCGGATGAAATGGCATGCATGTTCAGCAGCGCCAAGGTCGTGCTGAATGTGCACACCTGGTACGGCAGCTTCGATCACGGCGTCAACCCGCGCCTGTTCGAGGCGGCGGGGTGTGGCGCATTTCAGTTGGTGGACTGGAAGCAGGAGATTCCCGATTTGTTCGACTGCGAAAAGGAAGTGCGCTGCTACCGGGCTCCCCAGGAGTTGAACGCCATGGTCAGGCAGGTGCTGGGCGACGACGCCGCGCGGCTGAACGCGGCACAGGCCGCCCACGCGCGCGCCTATCGCGAGCACACCTACCGGCACAGGATGGAAAGGCTGCTGCAAATCGTCGAGCAAGGCACGCAGGCCGGCGCGGCCAAGCGGACCTGAAGAGCGCGGTGATATCGCGTATAATTTGCCCCTTTTCCCTCCATCTGCACGAGGCAACCCGTCAAAATGAGTAGTGCACGTCTCCGGCAGGGCGGCGAAGCGGCCCCAGAAATGAGCAGCAAGGAACTCTACCTGCGCCTGCTGCGCTACGTGCTCCCCTACTGGCGGATGTTCGCCGTATCTATACTGTGCACCATCGTCGTGGCCGCCACGGAACCGGCCCTGCCTGCGCTGTTGAAGCCGCTGCTCGACGGCAGCTTCGTCAAGCGCGACCAGACCATGATCAAGCTCATCCCGCTGTTGATGATCGCCTTGTTCCTGGTGCGCGGCCTGTTCACTTTTACCAGCAGCTACGCCATCGCCTGGGTGTCGACCAAGCTGGTGACGGATTTGCGCAACCTGATGTTCCACAAGCTGGTCAGCCTGCCCACGCCTTACTACGACAATGCCTCGTCCGGCGCGGTCATCGCCAACGTCGCGTTCAACGTGGGGCAGGTCACTGCGGCGGGCACCAACGTCATCACCGTGCTGGTGCGCGACAGCTTCACGGTGCTGGGCCTGCTGGCGTGGATGCTTTACCTCAACTGGAAACTGACCATGATCGCGCTGGTGGTCGCACCGCTGGTGGCGCTGACTGTGCGCCTGTTCAGCGGACGCCTGCGCCAGACCAGCCGCAATTCGCAGCAGGCCATGGGCGAGATCACCCATGTGCTGGAAGAAACGCTGGAAGGCCACAAGGTGGTGAAGATTTTCGGCGGCGAGGAATACGAGCGGCGCCGCTTCCATGACGCCACCAACCGCCTGCGCCAATTCGGCATGAAGCAGACTGTCGCGGCATCCCTCAACGTGCCCCTGGTGCAGCTCATCGCCGCCGTCGCGCTCGCGGTCATCATCTACATCGCCACGCTGGAGTCCAGCGGCAACCAGATCACGGTGGGCGGTTTCGTTTCCTTCATCACCGCGATGCTCATGTTGCTCGCCCCGATCAAGCGCCTCACCAGCACCAACGAAGCGCTGCAGCGCGGACTGGCAGCGGCGGAGATGGTGTTCGAACTGGTCGACCGCCAATCGGAGGCCGACAGCGGCAGCATAGAGATTGCGCAGGCCACCGGCCGCCTCGAATTGCGCAACGTCGGCTTGCAGTACGAGGCGGAGGGCGCGCAGGCATTGCAGGATATCAACCTCGCCATCGCACCCGGCGAGACGGTGGCGCTGGTTGGCCAGTCCGGCAGCGGCAAGACCTCGCTGGTCAATCTCATCCCGCGCTTTTACCACCCGTCGAGCGGGGAGATATTGCTCGACGGCCACAGCCTGGCGGACATCAAGCTCTCCAGCCTGCGCGCGAACATCGCTTTCGTCAGCCAGGACGTGGTGCTGTTCAACGACACCATCGCCGCCAACATCGCCTACGGCCGCCAGGCCAAGGTTTCCGAGGACGACATCGTCGCCGCCGCGGAAGCCGCCCACGCCATGGAATTCATCCGCGAAATGCCGCAGGGCCTGCAAACCTTCGTCGGCGAGAATGGCGTCAAGCTCTCCGGCGGCCAGCGCCAGCGCATCGCCATCGCGCGCGCCATCCTCAAGAACGCGCCAGTCCTGATCCTGGACGAAGCCACTTCCGCGCTCGACACCCAGTCCGAACGGCACGTCCAGGCCGCGCTGGAAAACCTCATGCGCAACCGCACCACCATCGTCATCGCGCATCGCTTGTCGACCATCGAAAAAGCCGACCGCATCGTGGTCATGCAGAAGGGGCGCATCGTCGAAATGGGAACGCACCAGGAATTGCTGGCGCAGAGCGGCGTTTATGCCAATCTCTACCGCATCCAGTTCGCCATGCACGGCGGCCAGCCCGATGCCTAGCACGCCGGAGCGCAAGCCGCTGCACATCGTCCACACCGAAGCCTCGCAGGGATGGGGCGGGCAGGAAATCCGCATCCTCACCGAAGCGCAAGGCATGCTGGCGCGCGGCCACCGCGTGACCCTGCTCACCCCGCCCGGCGCGCGGATTTTCGCCGCCGCCCGCGAGCGCGGCATCGCGGTGCAAGCCATGCCGTTCGAGAAAAAATCCCTCAAGGGCGTGCTGGCCATGCGCCGCTGGCTGCGCAACAACCCGTGCGACGTCATCAACACCCACAGCTCCACCGATAGCTGGCTGGTCGGCCTCGCCCAGGTCGCCGGCGCGCACCGCGTGCCGGTGGTGCGCACGCGCCACATTTCCGCGCACGTCACTAACCGCTGGACCACCCGCTGGCTGTATGCCAGCGCCTCGGACCGCGTGGTGACTACGGGAGAGCGCTTGCGCGTGGCGCTGGTGCAAGGGCTTGCCCTGCCGCCGCAACACGTCGTATCCATCCCCACCGGCATCGACCTGGCGCGCTACTCCCGTGCTGCGGCCAGGCCCCGCGATGCCGTGCGCGCCGAACTGGGCCTGCCGGCGGACGCCCTGGTGATCGGCATCGCTGCCACCCTGCGCAGTTGGAAAGGGCACGACTACCTGCTCGAAGCGTTCGCCGGACTGGCGGAAAAATTCCCCGCGGCGCGCCTCCTCGTTGTCGGCGATGGCCCGCGCCGCGAGCACCTTGAGGAACGCATCGCAGCCTCCGGCCTAGGCGAAAGGGTGCGCCTAATCGGCCATCGCGACGATGTCCCGGACGTGCTCGGCGCCATGGACGTATTCGCGCTCCCCTCTTATGCCAACGAAGGCGTGCCGCAGGCGATCATGCAGGCCATGGCCATGGAACTGCCGGTGGTGTCCACTACCGTCGGCTCGATTGACGAGGCGGTGGAGGATGGCGTTACGGGATACCTGGTGGAGCCAAAAAACGTGGGGCAGTTAACTGAGCGGCTGACAAGCCTGCTTGGCAGCGCAGAACTTTGCCGGCATATGGGGGCAGCGGCGAGAAAGCGGGCCGAAACGCGTTTTTCCCTGGGCGCCATGGTGGACGCAATGGAAGAGGTGTTCTACCGGCTGCTCGCAAAACGAAGCGATGTAGTGACGTAGGGTGGTTAGCGTCTGGGAGTCTCTTAAAACGTCGTCATGCCGGCGAAAGCCGGCATGACGCTCAAGGGGGCTTTGCAGCGTACGCCATATGCTTGAACTATTCGGCGCAACGCGCGGGCTTGCCGGCGAAAACACGCGCGGGAGCGAGTAAAACCTATGCAGCCTTTCGGCTCTTCAATTCCTCGCGGATGATCCTCCGCAGTACCGCTTCCAGATCGGCCTGATTCAGAGTCGTTTTCAATGTCTCGTTGATGAGCGTCTGATAGCCGCGCTCGCCGGCCATGTTCTTGAAATAATCCACGACGCTGGCATCCAGGTAGAGGGTAACGCGCTTCTTCGGCTGTACCACCTTGCCGCTTACTCGTTTGCGCAGCACCAATTTCCCGGCGTCGATGTCGTGCTGGGTAATGGGCGCATCCTCGTCAAAGGTTTCGATAGTAGATTTCTTCCTCATTGTGTTCAGCCCTTCGCATCGAAATCAATCGGATTTCCTCGTCCGTCTCGGCGGTGGTAATGACCACCACAACCCCGCGCAACATTCCTAGCGTGATGAAACGCTGCTCTCCGTAGTCGAAGCGCCGATCCTCAAACGTCACGGTTCGGTCGCTCTCGATCACCTGCGGCGCGTCCTCGAAGTCGAAGCGGTGTTTCTTCAGGTTCGAGGCTCGTTTTTTTGCATCGTAGGTGTAGCGCATAAACTGATTATATGCACGTATATGCACACATTCAAGCCCGGCCAAGGGGCTAGTGAAATATTCGGGCTAGCTGCCCAGCACCCGCTCATACACCGCCTCCACGCGCCGCACCATGGCCTCGTCGCTATAATTCTCGCGCACGCGTTGTACCGCCTTTGCCCCCAGGTGCGCCATCCCCGATGGATCGGCAAGGCACTGCGCGATCCTGGCCGCAAGGGCTGCGGCATCCCCGGATGGAACGGTAAAGCCATACTCATCTTCACCCAGCACCTGAGGCACCCCGCCGACGGAGGTGGCCACCACAGGCAGCCCGGCCGCCATGGCGGACAGCATCGCCAGCGATAGGCCTTCCCACAGCGAAGGCATGACGAACAGGTCCATGGCGCGGAACAGGTCGCCCAGATCGTCGCGGGTACCGAGAAACATGACCTGCTGCTCCAACCCGAGGCTTGCCGTCAGCGCCTTCAGCGCAGGGCCTTCGCGCCCTTCGCCCACCAGCAGCAGGAGCGCATTCACGCCTTGCGTGCGCAGCAAGCCGAGCGCTTCGATCAGGTAGCGGTGGCCCTTCTGCTCCTCCAGGCGACCGACCGTGCCCAGCACGATGGCGTTTGCGGGAATGCCCAAACGCTCCCGCGCCTGTTCGCGCGACAGCGCTGAGTGGGAACGCGACAGGTCGACCGAATTGGGGATGACCTCGACCAGCGATTCCGGCACGTGATCGTAGCGCACCACATCCCGCTTGATTTCTTCGGAGCCCGCGATGATCGCGGCGGTATGGCGGCCGAGATACCAGTTGATGAGCTGGCGATGCAGCTTGTGCTTGGTGTAGGTGTTGTGGATCGAGGCCACTGCGGCAACGCCGGCTTTTCTGGCCGCCAGGCGCCCGTAGAAGTTTGCGTGGTAAAGGTGGCTATGCACGAGATCGACACGCTCGCGCCGGATCAGATCGACCAGGGCCGGCACCACGCGCCGGTCCATTCCCCCTTTGTCTAAAAGGTGAAGTTCCGTCAGGGGGAAACCCATGTCCAGAACCTGATCGCCGAGCGCGCCCCGCTCCCCGATGCAACATACCACCGAAGCAAAGCGCTCTGGATCGAGCTTGCGCAGTATGCTCAACAGCAGGTTTTCGGCGCCGCCCACGGGCAGGGTGACGAAGAGGTGGAGAATTCTATGCTTGGCCACGGGGGAACGGAGTTACTTTATTGGCTGCATGGACGACATCCACGCAACTGTGTTTCAGGAACGGCAGCCCATTCTCCCGGCCACAGCCGATTGCGACTTGGTTACTGTCGACCATATTTCTCGAACTCTTTCAGCAAGCCCTGAATGCGCAAGGCCCATGTGTGGTTTGCCCGAACGAAGGTATTTCCGGTGCGGCGTATCCGTTCGCCCTGTTCGCGTCCGTCGCCGATCAGGTAGTAGCGAAATTTTTCCGCGAAATCGGCAGGCGTCACTTTGACGAAATTCTCCCCGTCCTGGAACCCCAGTCCCGCTAGATCCTGTGTTTCTTCCGCGAACAACAGCGCACCCGCCGCGGGAATTTCAAAATACTTCATCAGGGTGTATTGGAAAACCGAGGCGCAGGTAAAGGCCGAGCGCATCCGGTTCAACGCCTTGTTGAACAACACGCCATCATGCCCGCAAACCCGCTGCTTCTTGAAAAAGCGCAGTTCTTTTTGTTGCTCAAGGTAGGAGCGAACCTGGCGCCGAAACGGATACTTGGTGTCCGTGTGCGCACCCAGGCAGGCGATGTCGTAGCGGCGTTTTCCACCCAAATCCCGAAACACCGAGGGGTCGATTGCCCAGGGCAAATGGATGAATGGCGGCCTGCGCCCGGCGATACCTTTCAGCACCTCTTCATTGGTATGAGGGTACGCGGTCACCAGGGCGGCAAGAGGCAAGGTTTGGAAAAATGCCTGCTTCAGTTGCGCCCGTTCGCTGCTGTCGGTGAAGTCGTAGTGGTCGCCAACGAATGCAAAGACCGGGATACCCAGTCGATCGAAGCCTTTTAGCCTGTGGGTGTAGCCATGATTGTAATTGAGGAAAATATAGTCGGGTTTGTGCCCGCCGAACAGCGCGGCGACCACCTTTTCAATCTGAAACCCGTGCGGCTCGAAGTCGAAATGCTCCCCGAGAAACACCGCTCTCGTCTGCTGTGCAAGTTCCCAGTCGCGATAGTAATTCTGGTTCTTTTTGGAAGCCGAGAGGATCAGCACAGACGGGCTGGCGGCGCGGCCGGACGCCAGCGTGTCCACTAACGGGCCGGTCTCGGGTCTTTTTCCGGTGAACAATTTCCTGAACAAATTAAGCATAAAAAAGGCGGCTCTGGAAAATGCTCACGAGTGTGGTGACACGGCCATTCATTTGTCGCTCTTTGGTTGGATCAGAGCGAGAAGGCTGTTTTCATAAACCGGTGCCGGCAATCCGCTCAGATTCTTGCCGACGACGATGTAGTCCATTTTTGTGTCCGTTGCTAGCTTGTTTAGCGTCTGGAATCCACTCTGCATCCGGTCCAGGGTCTCTTGGCCAGTGGTTGTGCGGGAATCCTTATCGTGGAGAAGCACGTCTCGCTCCGCGATCACCGCGAAGGCCGTCGAAGCGACGAGAAACTTGGCGGTCTCGGGCGTGTGGGCCTTGCTCCATCGGGCCACATCCATCAACGCGGCGGTCTCGGGATTTTCCTTGTGGCGGATGTAAGACCTGAAATCTTGGCGTAGTGCCATCAGGAAAGCAATGGTGGCGCAAGCGACGAGCGTTCGCCGGCCCCAAGGTTGCACGTCATGCCAGGTTATCCGGGACGCTAATACCGCAAGCCAGACAAACACGAAAAATCCCAGGAAGCGAGTGCCGCGCAACTGGTTTGCCACCAGCGGAAAGCCGTCTACGAAATAATATCCGGCCTGAAACAGCAGCATTCCGACAAAGCTCACGTAGAAAATCGCCAGGCCGAAATAATGGGTCAGTTCGAATGCGGGGTCGGGTGGCCGCTTCCGCGCCAGGATGAACAACACTGCCGCGACCAGGAGGTAATATTTCAACTCGCTGTATGCCAGGAACGCCGTGGTGGCCATCACGGCGACAAACAGCGCTGGCGCATGCAGTCGCGCAGCCATCGTGCGGCGCATGAAGATGACCCCAAAAGGAAGCGTTGCGACCAGAAAGGTCATTACATGCACCAGCGTATCCGGCAACTGCGCATAAATGTGAGGCGGGTAAAACAGGTAGACCATAGTCTCCGGGATCTCGGGGCGAAGGGCGGTACCCGAGGCTGCGGCGAGGGCGCTGGGAATGACTGCTTGCAGAAGGCTCTTCGCAAAGGCGCTGACCTGTGCCCACAAGCCACCCATCGCGACGAAACCGAAGATTGCCGTAGCCGCACCGTAACCCAACGCATGCAGCCATGCGCGGCCTCCGCAGTTGCTGCCGAGGAGGTAGGTCATCACCAACATTTCCGCCAGCAGTATCCCCGAAGAATGCAGGTTCGAGATGAGGCCGAGGAATGCAAAAGCAACCAGCAGCAAGCCAGGTCGATGAGCCCACCGATAAAACAGGAAGATGGCAAACGGCGCGAAAGCGGTGAAGAGGGTGCGCCGACTGTAAATAGTCACAGGCCCCATGCCGAAGTATTCGCCGGCGAGCGGAATGGCAATGGGTAGGGACGCCAACACGGCGAGCGTCGTCGCAAGGGCGTGTTTTCCCGTCAAGCGGAAAAATAACGCGTAAGCACCAAGCAGGAAAATCAGATTGAGCGGGAAGACCAATATCTTGTAGCCCAGCGTCACGTCCCCGGTGGCGCGATAGACCGTGCCGAGATACCTTGTGAATGAAGCCTGGTATAGCGTGCCCAGATCCGTGGAGGCGAACGTGGTTCGCTGATCTTTCCAGACCTGCTGCGCCAACTCTTTCCAGTGCCATCCATCGGTTTCGCCGGGCTTTGCCGTTGCCCGTTCATGCCTGTATTGCATCACCACCTGAAAATAAATGCTGGTGGTGTCGCTCGTCTTGACGTGCTCTACTCCCTTATCCCGGGATAGGGATGCCCAAAACCACGAGACGCACACGAAAGCGATGACTGCGCCGGCATGCCACAACATTCCGCGCCGAGGGCGGGGTATTCCAGGCGTGGCTTCGGGAGAGGTGTTTTCTTGGTTCATTCCTGATCTTCGTTGTGGCCGGACGGGGGGTAAAAGGCGCGCAGCAGCGGTTCGCGAGCGAGGTCGGTAAAAATAGTGCCCATAGCGTTCATGGTGTGATGTTGTCGGTTGGGAAGGTGGTTCGCAAAAACACCAAGCCGCCATCGTCGGACAGCACTGGATCGGCGGCATCCACGTAGAGCAGCAGCGCCTTGGCCTGGACCTGCTCTAGCAGCAAGCGAGGCGTGAACTCGACACGCACCGTTTTCGCATCGTCTTTCTCACGGGAACGATAGGCCAGCGACCAGTTTGCTTTCCAGGGCCACAGCACGTGATCTGTGGGGACTCCCGGGCTCAAACCGAGTACCCACGCACGGATGTCTGGAAGGAAAACACGGACGGCAGCGGCATTCGCAGGCACCGGCAGCTCAATCCAGGCCATGCCCGTCGGTAGCGCCGTGTCACGGGTCGGGCCGAGGGCATGGCCAGCCGCGTCGATGGGTTGCCAGGTGAGCGCGGCCGCAGGGCCGGAATTGTCCACCAGAGCGCGCAGCCCGTCTAGAGGCAAACCCGCCCCACGGCTCACCGCAAAGTGCTCCACTGCAGGCATATACAGCCCCTGGCGGCGGTGCACAAAATTTTTGGCATGCTGCGTTGCAAGGCTGTTAAGGGAGGTGAAGCCGGGGGTCACGATCGCCGCCGGCTTGCGCTCGGACACCAAGCGGTGGAGGCTCGGTGTGCCCGCGAGCATCGGGTAGGCGAGCGCCCCGAGGCGGTAGCCATCCAGGAGCAAGGCTGCTTGCAGGGCTACATAGGTATCGGCGTAGAGCAGTGTTGCGTCGGCGGGAAAGGCGGCTAGTCGAGTCCGGATCGGCATTTCTTCCAGCACCTCATTGCGCCAGTTCGTGGTGTGGGGCACGTAGTCCAGTACCCACAAAGCGGCGGAGATCAGGATACCCCCCACGGTGACCGTGAGGGCGAAACGCCGGCGCAGACGGCCGCGGCTGAGTAGGTGTACCACGAAACCCGCGCCGGCAGCAGCGCCAAGAAGGACAAATAACACCCACACGCGAATGAATAGTTGCCCAGCGTTGAGCGGCTGAAAGTATACCAATGATGCCGCGAGCAATGTGGCCGTACCGGTCAGCATTAGCGCCAAGGGTCGCGGAAAGCTGGCCCGGGGTGCCAGGACTAGCCCGCCAGCCAGCAATAGCGCCCATAAAAGGTTCTTGCGTAGCATCGGGTCCACCAGCAGTGGCAGGACGGCGGAAAGGTTGTAGTCGATGCCTCTGTGCAGGTCAATCTCGCCCATGATGGCTGAAGGGGGGGGCTGCAAGGCCGGTAACAACATCGGAAGCAACAGGCTCGCGCCCAGGGCAGCCGCGCATGCCAGGCTAACCCGCCACAGGACCAAAGTACGCCAGTCGGCAAGGTGCCCCAAACGCAACCATAAGATCGCCGGAACTACCGCCACGTAAATTTTTGCGATGGGATGTATTCCAAGCAGTGGCAGCGCTGCAACCAGGACCACCCACGCGCTGGAATCCGCTCCTTTCCGCCACAGATAGGCCCACAACAGTAGTCCGCAGGAGAGCGACATTGTGCCCGGGATGAAGGCGTAGACGCCCTGCCCCGGCAATACGGCGAACGCCATCAGCATCATTGCCAAACCGGCTACGGCGGCGCCGCACAGTTCGAACAGGAACCAACCCATGCCAGCAGTCATGGCCAGCACCCCGGCCACCTCTGTGAACGCGAAGGCCCAGCGCAGGTCAGGTACAGCGGCTAGCGCGCCAGCAGCCAGATAGTCGTAGGAGGCGGTAAGTGTACCGAGTGTGCGGTGTGCCACATCGGAGCGCATCCATGCCACTTCCTCGCTTGGGTGGTCATTCAAGAAACGCTGGTTTCGTATGTCCTGCAAGGCGGGGCGGCTGTCGGCATCGCGCAGTGTGGCGCGCTCCCCCTTCCACAGATAGGCCATCGCATCGTCGCCCAGGCGCGGCGTGGCCAGCGCCGTTGCGGGTAGCAGGACCAAATATAGTTTCGCCGCCAGGAAGACCAGCAGACCTGCTGCGAACAGATGACGCGCTCGGGCGGGCCTCATGCGGTGAATGCCCGATCAAGGGCAGCGTGCGTGCGTGTGGCCTGTTTGTACGAAGCGGGAATCGGCATAAGCTTGTTCAGGATAGGGTGTTGCCATGTGTGGTCAAAGCGAAGCTCTCGCGGTGCCGGCTTTGGAATCTTGTTGCAGGCGGCCACGCATTCGATCATGAAGCAGAGGTCACCGGGCGAAGAGATCAAGTCGTGAGTGACGCGACCCCCGCAAGGACGCGCAAGTATGACGATACATAGGCATCCTGAGAATATTGCCGTTCCAGCACGTTCCGGCCCGCCGTCCCCATTCGCTCCCTTCGCGCACCATCGGCCGCCAGGGCAAGAAGCGCATCATACCAATCGGAATCGGACTCGGACTCGGACGCGGCTAGGTAGCCCGTTGCCCCATGCTGTATAAACTCGCTGTTGATTCCCACCGGCGAAGCCACCGCGGGTACGCCAACGCCCATGTACTGCAGTATCTTGTAGCCGCACTTGCCCCGAGCCCACAGCGTATCGTCAAGGGGCATGATACCGATATCGAAGCTTCTCAGCGATTCGACCTCCGTCTCCAGCGACCATTTCTCCTTGATGATGCGCACGCCATCCATATCGATAAAATCGTTGGACACGATCTTGAGGTAGACGTTGTGGTGCTCGGCGCACAGGCGCTGGAACACCGGTTCCAGGCGCTTGAGGTAGTGAAGGTTGCCGCTCACTCCCACCCAGCCGACGATGACCTTGTCCGACGGCTGGCTGTAGTCTTTTACCCGGTAACGGTCTGCATCGATGGGGGTGGGCAGGACATAAACGTGCTTGCAGTTGGATTCGGCGAAGGCCGCGAGGAATCGGTTGCCGGCCACGACGGCGGCGCAGTGGTCGATGGTGCGGATGAATTTGAGGAAGTTCTTTCCGGTGAGCGGCTTGTGGTGTTCCAGTTCGTGGAACATCACGGCATCGTCCATATCGAAGACGATGCGCGGGTTTAGCTTTTTCATCAGCGCCAGTTCGAAGAGATGGAACGAGGTCTTTTTCTGGATCACGACCACATCGTGCTTAGCCACCTCACGCAGCATCCGGAACCGTCCCGCGAGGCTGGACGGGATGGGCATGACCGTAGGTTCGATTCCTGCCGCGCGATAGGCGGGCAGGCAATTCATGACCCGCACGCGGCTGCTGGGCGGCTGGCGTTTGGTGAGCAGGAACAGAACTTTCACATGACTACCAAGTCTAGCCCGGGGATATCGCGGAAATCCTTTTCATTCCGGGTAAGCAGGCTGTAACCATGCTGAATGGCCTGACTGGCGAGCCATAGGTCCTGCACGCGATAGCGATGGCCGCGCCCCCCGGCTTTGAGTTTGGCCGCCAGCGATCCAAAAATATCAGCCGTGTTGCCATCGATGACCAGCAAGGGTTTTCGCTGTATGCGCCGCAACGCGGCCAGACGCCTTTGCCGTGTCGCCGCATCGGGTGCTGCATCTGCCCCGAATTTGAGTTCGGCGAGGGTAACGGGAAGGTATACGGGCGCATCCGCAGTTATTGCTGCGACATCGGCAGGCGCGAGCATTCCCCGCTCAACGTCGATCCAGACACAGGTGTCGATCAGGAAGCCCAAGGGTCGCGCACACCTTCCTCAACCGTATCGCTGGCCGGCTTCCGTCCATTTTCCGCCCAGCTGGCCGCCGCTTCCGGGGACAGGGTGCGATAAAGATCGGACATGGCCTCCAGTGCAGTTTGATGGCCCGGCCCCGGCACGATACGCGCAATTTCTCGGTGATTGCGCTCGACGACGATTTCCTCGCCATCGTTTACCAGACGATCAAGCACTTGGCGCAGATTGCGGGCCAATTCGGTCGCGGTAATAGTCTTCAACGAAGCCTCCCGATGCGTAAAGTCTGAACGAGTCATATTTTACGCATTGTTCCTGGTGGAGAGTAAATCCTGATAGGTTGCGATCAGCGTTTTCTCGTAATGCTCCCAAGTGTAGGTCTCGATGTAGCGTCTTGCTTCCGCACCCATTTCCGCCGCCGCATCGCGGTTCTCGTAGAAATACAGGATCTTCTCCATGAGCGGTTCCACCTGGCGGATGGGCACGATGAAACCGTCCTTGCCGTCGCGCGCCAGGGAACCGGCGTTGGGCGTGACGATCACCGGCAGGCCGCAGGCCATGGCTTCGTAGGTGACTTTGGCGCTGCCTTCGTCCACCGAGGGGAACACGAACACGGTGCCGCGGTTGTAGAGTTTGACCGGATCGGGCACGAAACCCAAATGCACGATGTCCTTGCGCGCGAGGTAGGGCGCCATCATGGGTTTGAGCTCTTCGTGCAGGTTGCCGACCAGCACCAGTTCCGCGTCGGGCAGTGCCAGTTTGTCCCAGGCTTCCAGCAGGTATTTGAGTCCCTTACGCACGCACAGCAGGCCGACGAACACGACGCGGAATTTGTTATCTTCCTTGGGCAGGGGGCGGTACTGGGTGACTTCGAACCCGCGCGGAATCATCACCAGTTTTTCCTTCGGGTAACCTTCGTCGACGAAGGTGTCGTAGCAGAACTGGGAGTTGACGAAGACGTAGTCGGCCACGTCGAATTCTTCGACCGCCTCATCCAGTTCGCGCCGCCAGTGGTCGAAGGGCGTGAGCCAACGCGGTGCCTGTTCCAGTTTGCGCGGCACGCCGTAGATGGCGTATTCCTCGTCGAGTATGCGCTTGCTGAAGCGCGGGTGCGAGTAGCCGCGGTCGACGATGGTGATGGCCCCTTGCTGCTTGGCGGCCTGCAGCGAGTGCAGTGATTCGTGCGTCCAGCCGTGGAAGATGTCGCACTCGGTTTTGCGCAGATAACTCGCGACGCGCCGGTCCAGCCACATGCGCTTCATGGAGTAGTAATAGCGCGAGGACAGCGAAGAGAAAATCTTGGCCGGCTGGAACCAGATGGTCTTGATGAGGCCGCTGGGGATTTCGGACTGGCGGTTGCCGTAGGCGATCACTTTTTGCAGGCTGCCCGCGCGGTACAGCGCCCGCGCCGCATGGAAAGCCACGTTGGACAGGCCGGTTCCACCCAGGCGGCTCGCGGTACTGTATACGACCTTCAAACCGCTCCCCCGCGGGAGGCGGCAATCCACTCCCACGTCCGGCGCAACCCTTGCTCAAGTGTTATCTGGGGCGCCCACCCCAGGTGCTGGCGTATGCGGGCGATGTCCAGCACCACTGCGGGCACGTCTGCCTTGCGCGAGGGGGTGTAGGTGACGCAGGCCTTCTTACCGCTGACCTTTTCCAGCAGCCGGATCAGTTCGTTCAGGCTCACACCTTGCCCGCTGCCGACATTAAAAATACGCGGGCCTGACGCTGCCGGCTGGAAAGAGAGCCCGGCAACCAGCGCGGCTGTGAGGTCATCGATATGCAGGTAGTCGCGCACCACGCTGCCGTCGCCCCAGATGGTGATTTCCTCGTCCCGGACGATGCGCCCAAGGAATACCGCCACGGCACCTTGCGCGCCTGCCGGATCCTGTCCCTCGCCATACGGATTGCCGGGGCGGAACACCAGGTAGTCGAGCCCGTGCAGCCGGTTGTATAGCCGCAGATAATGCTCGAAAGTGAGCTTGCTGATTCCGTAGGCGTTAAGCGGAAGTGCCGGGAAATCCTCCGCAATCGGCCCGGCGCCGGCCTGCCCGTAGACCGCGCCCCCAGTGGATATGAAGATCAGCCGGGGCTGGTGTTTTAAACGGGCTATGCCGTCGAGCAGGTGCAGGCTGCTGACGACGTTGGACTGCAGATCGTAGAGGGGGTCGTCGTTGGCGGACTGCGGCTTGGTGGTCCACGCCAGGTGATAGACGGCCTCGACTTCCTCCAGCAACGCAGGCCACAGGTCGGCTACGCCGGACATGTCGCCGCGGTGGTACTCGACTCCGGCGACGGAAGGCGCAACGCGGTCATATACCACGGGAAGGATGCCCTGGCTCAGCAACTTGCGGCAAAGGTGCGTGCCGATGAAGCCGCTGCCGCCTATGACCAGGACGCGACGGGATTTGCCGCTCAACGCGCAGCCCTCCGCCCGCGCCACAGGCGCTCATAAAAATTCTCGGTTTTCTTCACGTTTTGTTCGATGGAAAATGTGCTTTCAACATGCCGCCGCGCTTCGGCGCCGAGGCGAATACGCAGGTCCTCGTGTGCGAGCAGCTTTTCAATGCAATCGGTTAAAACGCCAGAGTCGCCCATCGGCGCCACCAGACCATTTTGTTGGTCTTGCACCAGTTCTAGGTTGCCCGGAAAATCGCTGGCCACCACGGCACAACCGGCTGCCATGGCTTCCAGGAGCGAGTTGGGGAACCCTTCCTGAAGCGTCGGCAGGACGTAAATATCCATTGCGGCCAGCAGGTCCGGAACGTCGCGCCGCAAGCCCAGGAATTGTACCGCATCGCCCACTCCGCGTTCCTCGGCCTCTTGCCTGATTTGCTGCTCTCCGCGCCCGGTGCCCACCACCAGCCATTGGACCGCGAAGCGGCTGTCCAGCGCACTGACGGCGTCGAAAAAAAAGCGGTGGCCTTTTTCGTGATCCAGCCTGCAGATCATGCCCACCGCCAGGCGCTCGGGATCGAGCCCGAGCTTGCGCTTGGCCTCTGCCCGGGACTGCGGTGGAACGAAGCGCGCCGTGTCGACCCCGTTGTGTATGACCTGGACTTTCTGCGCCGGGTAACCGTACCAGCCGAGCACTTGCTGAGCGACCGCGTTGCCGACGGCGATGAAGCCATCCGTCAGCGGCGCCAGCAGTTTGTTCAACAACACCCGCTGCACGCGCTTGTGGTCGAACACCACGTGCTCATGGCTTATCAGCACCGGCACGCGCGCCAGCAATGCCGCAATCCTGGCGTAAAAGCTCGGATGGTAGCTGGACGCATGCACAATATCAATCCGGCGCTCGCGCATGATGTGCGCCAGGGCGAGTATGGTGCGTAGCGGCTGGCGCCTGTATCCCAAGGTGATCACTTCGAATCCCGCCGCGCGTATTTCCTCGCCGATGGCGCCGCTGTTTTCGATGGCGCAGGCGATAGGCAGGAAGCGTGTCTTGTCCAGCCCCTTGAACAGGTTGAGGACGGCCTGCTGCACGCCGCCCTGGTTCAGGCCGATGACTACGCGCAGAATGCGCAAAGGCTCGTCAGCCATGCGCTACGGCCAATGTCCTGCGCGCCTCCAGCACTACCTGCTCGGGCGTGACCTGCACCAGGCACTGGCTGACACGGGAGTCGTCGCAGCCGGCTTTGCCACAGGGCACGCAAGCCCAGTCCTGCTGCAACACCACATGCCTGCCTGCACGCTGTATGCCTTTTTCCAACGGATAGGGATGCTCTCCCGCAGCGTCGGTCCACGGCCCCCAGTTGTAAGCGCCGGTGGGCCCGAACAGCACGATGCTGGGCACGTTGACCGCGGCCGCCAGATGGCTGGGCGCGGAGTCGACGCCGATGTACAGTCTCGCACCCGACAATACGCCCCCCAACTCCTTGAGCGACAAGTTCCCGGCAAAGACGGCGGGGCGGGTTTCGCAGTGCTTGAGTATGGCCGCAAGGCGCTCCAGTTCTTCGGCGGCAGGGCCGCAAGTCACCACGACGTCCATCCCCAGTTCAAGCTTCAGGCGGTCGATGCAGGCCGCCATTACCCGGTCGTCGGCGCATTTGAACAGCCAGCGGGAGGTGGGGTGAACGACTGCATAAGCGGCACCGGGAGCGATGCCCTGCGCGAAGAGTTTTTCCCGGACAGTGTCCTGCACATCCAGTGGCACGACGAAATCGACCGCCAGATCGTCGCTGTCGATGCCGAAGGGGCGCACGATCTCCACGTCGCGGATGACCGCGTGGTGCCGCACGTCGGGCGTCGGCGCGACGTGGGTGTAGAAGTAGCGCTTCCCGGCCATGCCTTGTTTGCCGCTCGGCAAAGTGCCGATGCGGTAACGCGCCCCCGACAGAAAACTCCATAACGCCCCACGGTCGCCGCCACCGGACAGATCGACGACCATGTCGAAACGCTGCCGGCGCACGTATGCCAGCAACATCGCCTGATACCCGAAGCCGCGGGCGCGATCGAGCTTGAATATGCTGTCTATCGCCGGATGCTCTTCCAGCATGGGGCTGGTTTCGCTGTTGAGGAGGAACGAGATGGAGGCATCCGGGAAGGTGTGCTTGAGGGCCTTCACCGCGGCAACGCTGAGCAGCACGTCGCCGATGTGCTTGAACTTGATGACGAGTATCCTGCGGACGTTCTTGAACTGCGCGACACTCATGCGTGGGCTTGTATTTCCGTTACGTTCTGCACCTCGGCCACGGCCGGAGTTCGGTATTCAGGCACCCATTCTGCGAGGCCTATTTTTACTTCGGTATCGCTCGGCATGCTGTCCTGCTTGAGCCACACCAGGAGCCGCTCCAGCCACTGCCCATCGACTCCGCGAGCCTTGGCGATACGCAGCTTGGGGTGCGGCGTCGGCATGGTATGTTCGTCGTCGGCGAGCAACTCCTCGAAGAGTTTCTCCCCTGGGCGCAGGCCGGTGAAGGCAATCTCGATATCCTCCTCGGTGAAGCCCGAAAGCTTGATCATGTCGCGCGCCAGTTCGGCGATTTTCACCGGTTCGCCCATATCCAGCACAAAAATCTCCCCGCCCTTGCCCATCAACCCAGCCTGAAGCACCAACTGCGCCGCTTCCGGGATGGACATGAAGTACCGCGTAATCTCGGGGTGCGTCACCGTCACCGGTCCGCCTTTGGCAATCTGCTCCTGAAACTTGGGGATGACGCTCCCGGTGCTGCCCAGCACGTTGCCGAAACGTACGATGACAAAGCGCGTCCCCGAAGCGCCCCCCGAGAGACTGGAGGAGAGGGCTCCCTGCATACCCTGGCACACCATCTCCGCCAGCCGCTTGCTGGCACCCATCACGTTGGTTGGGTTGACCGCCTTGTCGGTGGAGATCAGCACGAACTTCTCCACGCCGTGGGCGAGGGCGGCCTGCGCTAAAATATGCGTGCCCAGGATGTTGTTCCTGACGGCTTGCCAGGAATTCTCGCGCTCCATCAAGGGCACGTGTTTGTAGGCCGCGGCATGGAAGATGACGGATGGCGCATAGCGGTGCATGACCTGATCCAGCCGGCAGCGGTCTTTGACGTCGCCGATGGCGCATGCCACCGGCACCCCCGGAAAGTGCTCCGCGAACTCTTGCTCCATGCGGTACAGGGCGAACTCGTTGAGCTCGAAAAGCACCAGCAACTCGGGCTGGAATTTTGCAATCTGGCGGCACAGTTCCGATCCGATCGACCCTCCGGCCCCGCTGATCATCACCACGCGGCGCGTCAACAGGCTATGCAGCCCGGCCTCGTCCAGCACGACCGGGTCGCGCCCCAGCAAGTCGTCGAGCTCGACCTGCCGGATTTGCGACACCGTTACCCTGCCGCTGGCCAGGTCGTCAAAGGCCGGCACCGTCATTGGCTTCACACCTGCAAGGCCGCATAACTCGACGGCGCGACGGCGCGCCTGATGGGACGCAGAAGGCATAGCGATGATCGCCACCTGGGCACCATACCGCTCCGCCCACTTCGGCAATTCGCCCATCCGCCCCAGTACTTTGAATCCCTGGATCAACCGCCCAGTCATCGCAGAGTCATCGTCCAGCAATCCCTCCACCCGCCATTCCTGGCTCCGGGCCAGTTCCTTGACCAGCCCCGCTGCCACATCGCCCGCCCCCAGCACCAGAACCGGCTTCCGCTCGGCATCGGCAAACCGGTACAGGTGGTGCTCCTTCCACGACCGGTAGACAAAGCGGCTGCCGCCCACGATCATCACCAGCAGCAATGGGTCCAGCACCAGCACGGAGCGCGGCACGGAAACCGGAATGTGTGCCATGTACAGCACCACCGGCACACTCAATGCGGACACGCCCACGGCCATAACAATCCGCCTCAAATCCGGCAGGCTGGCAAAACGCCACACTCCCCGATACAGTCCAAAGCGCCAGAAGATGAAAGCCTGTATCGGAACAACCCATAGTAAGCCGCTCATCATCGCCTGAGCGAACGGTTCTGGAAGCGCTAAATTGAAGCGCAGCAGGTAAGCCAGGCTCCAGGCAGCTACGGTAGCAACCAAATCGTGGCAGAACACCACCAGGATTCTCAGATTCTTGATCTTCAGCATCTCGACGGCCTTTGCATGTGCGACCATTTGCTGTCCACCAGCCACATAGCCAGCAAGTATGCCAGTCCCCAGCCAATGCCGAAAACCAACTGGGTGCGGCCATCCAGCGCAATCGCCCAGGTGGCGCTGGCGCCCACCGCCGCCATCAGCGCATACTCCGCCAGTGCCGTTTGGCGATGCCCCCAGCCCATCTGCACCAGGCGCTGATAATAATGCTCGCGGTGGGCCTGCCAGACCTTCTCGCCGCGCAGCAAGCGCTTTGCCAGCGTCACGCTGGCATCCAGGATAAAAGGCGAAAAAACGAATACGGGAAACCACAATGGCCAATACCCGAGTTTCCAGCCCAACAGGCCGAATGCGGCAGCGAGAAACCCGAGCGGTATCGAACCCGCATCCCCCATGAAAATCTTGGCAGGATGAAAATTAAACAGCAGAAATGCCAAGGCAGCAGCAGCCACGCTCCAGTTGAGGCCGGCAAATGCCGCGTCCCCTTGCAACCACGCGGCGAGGCCATAGGAGCCGAAACCAAATAGAGACATGCCGCCGGCCAGGCCGTCCGAGCCATCCATGAAGTTATACAGGTTGGTCATCCAGACCATCGCCAGCACAGCCGCGACCGCTGCGACGAGGCCAAGATCAGGCCAAACGTAAAGCGCGACGAACACCCCTGCGGCGGCGAAATGAGCCAGGAAGCGCCAGACGATCGACAGGTTGCGCAAGTCATCCAAGAACGAAACCGCCGCCAGGAACAGGAGCATCGGCAGTGCCGCCCATCCCCAGGATGACTGAATGGCTACCCAACCCGCCAGTATTCCGGCCATCATGGCAACCCCGCCAGTACGGGGGGTTGGGCGGGAGTGCAGCGAACGCTGGTTGGGATGATCCAGCACCATGTCTGCCAAGGCCCCTTTCAGTAGCCACAGCAGCATGCCAAACGCTATCGAAAAAGATATAAGGGGAGCGAGGTAATGCATCAACCCGTTTTTAACCTGCGCGATTTTTCCGCGCCGTTGCCAGGCATCAATGCCGACAGCAGCACCCCTCCGGGCAGTCCGATTACCAAACCGAGCGTGGCGAAAAGGGATTTCTTGGGGAAAACCGCTTGCTTTGCCACGGATACCCGACCTAGCGGGCCGGCGGCGAAGGTTCGCTCCGGATCGACCCGCTCTTGCAGGGCATGTTTGCGCTCACGCATGGCACGCAATTCGGCTTCGCGCGACAGCGGGACATAACTCGCAAGCGCAGCCTGGAAAGGGACTTCCTTCGCCATGCCTGACGGTCTCTCTAATAGGTTGTGCAACCGCACGGTCTTGCTACCCACCTGCTTCAATTCCAGATCGATTTCTTCGATTTCGCCGTGCCAACGCGCGATGGCCGGCTTCGCCATTTTGGCATGCATCTTCCTCAACTCAGCGATTGAGGCATCCGCAAAACGTTCCGCCTCGTCCTCATCATAGATCAACCCCGCCCCCGCAGAAAATCCTCTGCCGTGCGACGCAGCCCTTCATCAACCGTAATCGGCGGTTTCCAGTCCAGCATTGTACATGTCTTTGCAATATCTACCTGTAAGGAACCACAAAGCCGACGAGTCAAGCCACACTTGCCGAACGTGCTGAAACTAGCCTGAAGCAGTTTCTGAGGCACCGGCAACAACCGTGCCGGCACATTGAGCGCTAACGCCATTCGGCGCAAAAGTTCGGTGGTGGAAAGGTCTTCCCCATCCGAAACCAAAAACGTCTGATTGGCCGCCGCGGGGCGATCGAGGCACGCGATGATCAAATCCACCAGATTGTCCAGCGCCACCAGGCTGCGACGATTATGGATCGCGCCAAACGGCAGCGGCACTCCTTTGTGCAACCAGTGCATCATGTTCAAGAAATTGGCCTTCACCCCCGGCCCGTATACCAGCGGCGGGCGAATGATTACCATCTCCATACCGGTTTCTGCCGCCAACTGGCGCAAACCCAGTTCGGCCTCGTGCTTGCTAATGCCGTAGGGGTCTTGTGGAACAGGCACATCGCCAGCGGTAAAGGCGTGGCCCAAGAGTGTGGATTCGCCGTTGACCTTGATTGAACTGAGGAAGATAAAGCGACGAACGCCTGCCGCTGCAGCTTGGCGCGCCAAGCTCAAGGTTCCATCGGCATTCACACGGCGAAACTCGGCGAGTGGGTCAGACGGATCATCGTGCATCACATGTACGCGGGCGGCCAAATGGACCACAGCATCCACACCTACTAGCGCTTGTTGCCAATTAGCATTCGGGGCTAGGTCGCCGGTCACGACTTGCTCGGCCCCAGCAAATAATGCGCTGGATTCGCGCCGGACTGCCGCCCTAACACCAAGCCGCCCCGAATTAACTAGCCGAGAAACAAGAGCAACGCCAACGAACCCAGTTGCGCCCGTGACCAACACCTTCAAAGCTCGATCTCCTGTCCCACGCAAGCAAGAACATCCGTAGCCATCGCTCGCATGATGAGCTTGCGTGAAAATTTCTGTACAAAAGTATGTCTTGGCGCATCACGAATATCTAGTCTCTCAAAAACCTTGAGCGCCTGCTCGGCATCGCAGGGCGAAAATACCGCGGCATTACTCACTTCTTCAGCCAGAAATTGGGCCGCGTAACCAGAAACACCCGCCCAAATAGGTTTTCCCAAGGCTGCATATTCGAATATTTTGGAAGGCAAGACTTTCTTGAATGCGTCGTAGTTATTCAGATGCAAAAACAAGATGTCTGCAGCTAGGTATTCCTTGACCAGTGCTTCCCGAGGCATTGGCGCGACCAATTCGACATTGTTCACACCTCTTTCTGCTAAAGTTTTTTCCAGTTGCGGCCGCCTCCCCCCATCACCAATCAGCTTGAAACTCACACGGTCACCGAGCCGCTGCGCAATCGCCGGAACAATCGCGTGCAGCCCCTGGCCCTCGCCCATGTTCCCGGCGTAGAGCACGCTGATTGGCCTACATGCCTCAGGCGTAGAAGAGCCATTCACGGCCTTCTGAAGCAGAAACTCTTCGTCAATGCCATTCGTAAAATAAGAAAGGGGCTGCTTTGGATACCGAGCTTTGAAATAAGGCCCAAAGCCCCGTGACACGAGATTCACATGTGCCGCACGCTTGATTGTCCAAAGCTCGATCGCGGAAAATAGTGGTTTGAGAAGAATCGCGACTTTTCTCGGCAACACATCCTTGATCGTGTCCACGAAGATGTCCCGGATATCCAGATACAGCGGCGCGTTTGCCCGACTCGCAATCCGAGCGCCCAGGGTGGCTGTCATCAGGCGCGATGATGTTGCATAGACCAAGTCATACCGTTGATCCTTGGCGAGTTTGGAGACCTCGCGCGCAAAGTGAGCGAAGGCTTTTGCCTGATCGAGCATCCCGCTATGGTGCGGTGGAAGTTTGATCCTGTGAACGTTGAGTTGCCCATCATTTTCCTGTGTTTGTGCTTGTGAATCAAAGCTGCTATAGCGGTTCGGCAGGGTCGTAACGACATCAATCTTTATCTCGGAAGGCTGCTGTTCCAGCAGCGCCTCCACCAGTGCTGTTGTACGAAAAGACCCCGCGCACAGATCTGGCCGGTAATAGAAACTCAATATCAAAATGCGTTTTTCGTTCATCACCAACTCAAGCGCGTTAAAAGTGATTCACTTTGGAACCTCGCCATAAGCATGATGCAACTAACGCCCTGGCCAAATTCGGGATGCCATGTCGATGACTCGGGATAAATTTCAATCGGCGGCTCACACAAGAATCGAATTCTTGAGTTCCCTCCTGGGGGAAGCAGATCCACCGAACTGGACTGCTCAGCAATCTGTGCAGTAACACCAGGATGAAGGTGGAACGCTGCGCAGGCATCACCAAACCGCCCGTTCAGACGGTCCTCAATCGAAAGACCATCCGGCCCCAACAACCAGCGCCGAGAATGAATCACGCGCCCCGCCAAACGCAGATAGCCATCATGCGATGCCTCAAGCCAAACACTTCCCTTTTCGCTATTCCAGCTCACAGCGAAAGGCCGCGCCCGCCGCGCAACACGAAAACCACCCCAAACTTCGGAAGAATCCTGACCATTAACCACGACTGTATTGTGAGCAGCGGTGCTGCGTTGTCCGCGGCGCTCCGCGCCGGGCTCATAGGTAGAGGTGCCTCCATTGACCAGTACGCGCTGGCCATCCAGCGAGAGTTCAAAAGACAGTGTGTCGGCATGGGAATGTCCGGGGAGGTAATCTGGCCCGATGGGTGCCACGTCGCAGATCACAACCGCCTTCTCGTTTTGGAGGCGCACATAGCCTGAGTCTGGCAACGCCTCAATCATGCGCAAGCCTTGCTGCTCTACTGGCACCGCCAGTCGCTGCGCATACTCTGCAATCGCCGCGTAATCTGCCGCGATTCTAAATGCCGCATCGTTAAACAGCGCGATCTGCCCATCCGGATGCGTCATTACGCGCAGCCAGTGGAGCATGCGCGTTGCCGTGGCATGCAACCGTGGCACAAGCTCAGGGTTGAAGCATGCGGGAGCAACATGCGAGAGATTGATCAGGTCCAGAACATCCTCCAGCAGGATTGCGTGATACATCGGGCTACGCTCGAAGTGGCCGCCATCAGGGAGAATCTGTTCAGGCAACTCCCGGTCCAAAATTGCAAGCCCCTTGCGCAACCAAAATTCCGCCTCTGGACCGGAAAAAAACACCCCCGCAAATATGAGCGCCTTGGCATTGGCCCAAAGATGGTTGCCAAGCAAGTGAATCTCGAGCCTTTTTAGTAGCCAACGTGTTTGGACCGCCAAGCTGTCCAGCGCTTGCCTATCCAAGGCAGATTCGCCCCGCAACTGGCCAGCAAGCTCCCACTTGATCCAGTTTACGATCCGCAAGGAGACCGGGTAGGGTTCCCATCCGGTTCCAACCCTTGGCGGGTTTTCCACAATCCAGCGCGTAATCAATGTGCGATGCCAATCCACACGCGCACCGGACCCTTCGGCATTAAGATCGTCAAAATAATGTAGGTTATAGCGCCAAAGCCGTAACCTTGCAGGATCGTCCCAATCTGCAGCAGTTCGCAAGCTACCCGTGATATTCAAAAAACGGAAAGTGGCCGAGTCCAGCATCAACGAGGAACGGAGGCACCCGGGTTGCCAAACACCACGCGAGGCACGCAACGCCGGTGCAGGTCGCAAATCCACGCGCGGTTGATAGACGCTATACCACAAGCGCCCGTAAATCTGACTCAGACGCAAGTAGCGCAACGTATGAAAGTACCGCGATAGATTCATCGGCAACATTGCCGCCAGCACACTCATTGTCTGCGCAACTGCTCAGCTGCTTCAATGCTGACTCGCGCGACCTCAAAAATCTCTGCCGGATGTATGGGTGCGACAGTACATCCCTCAATGGCGCCGAGAAAGGCAGCCGCGCATGCATTTTGCCCTTTGTCCTGCCGCCACAAGTTCATCTTGCTGAAGCCCGGCCAGCCAAAGCCCCGAAGCTTTCGAAAGTTATCCAGTTGCAGCACACGCCCCTCAGCGAACACCTCGAGACGCTCCTTGGGGAATGCCTTGCAGCCATTGGCGAAGTAATGCACGGTGCCGATGGAGCCATCGGCAAAGCCCAGCTGCAGGCTCACGGTATCTCGATTCGTAGATTTCATTGCGAGATAAGAATGGGAAACAATCTGGCTACCCGCCAGAAAGCGCAGCAGATCGACAAAATGGCATGCCTCGCCGATGATACGCCCGCCGCCAGTCTCCATGTCCTGAGTCCAATGATCCGAGGGAATCGCCCCGGCATTCACGATCATCACGAAGGATTTTGGACCGCTCACGCCAGTCAGCAACCCCTTGATCTTTTGCACTTGCGGCGCAAAGCGACGGTTAAACCCCACCATTACCAATGGCACTTTTCCCTGTTCTGCTAGCCGCGCATGAGCCGCTTTAATCTCATCAAGCTCCGCCAGGGTTAAGCAAAGTGGTTTTTCCACAAACACATGCTTGCCGGCTTCCAACGCTTGGAGTACAAAACGGGCATGGTTGTTGTGGCGTGTGGTGATTACCAAGGCATCCACCTTCGGATCGGCAAATAGCTTTGCCGTATCCGTTGTCGTTTCCTCAAAGCCATATTTCTTGGCGGCATGCACACCACTGACGCCCGCGCTGGATGCCACCGAACTCAAATGCGCGCCCGCTGCCTTAAACGCAGGAATCAACACCGCCGTCGCATAGTTACCAGAGCCGACAAAGGCCACCGAAGTCGGTCGCCCCGTATTTGCCACCACTTGATGCTGCGTAGCCAAGCGAACGGTAGATTCGCGCACCAGCGCATCCGACTTTGCTTCGCGCGACGGGTATTCCAGCAAGATTCCCAATGAAGGTTCGCTACCCCCCACTACGGCATATGCTGCATCGGTCTGTTCCAGCGCAAAACGATGCGAGATCAGCGGTTTCACGTCCAACTGGCCATCGGCCATCATGTCCAGTATCGCCGCAAAGTTGCGTTGCTCCGTCCAACGCACATAGCCCACCGGGTAATCCTGCCCCTTCTCCTCATAATTCACGTCATAGCGCCCTGGGCCATAAGAGCAGGAAACTTGGAGAGTAAGTTCCTTCTTGAAAAAGTCATCGCGGGATAACTCCAGCCCTGTCACCCCCACAAGCACAATCCGCCCACGTTTGCGGCACATTAGTGCCGCTTGGTGCATCGGCTCGCTGCTCTTGGTGGTCGCCGTCACGATCACCGCATCCACTCCCCGGCCGCGCGAGAAACGCTCCGACGCTTGCACCGGGTCTTCACCTGAGCCCAGATTCACGACGTCGGCACCGAAAGACTTGGCCATCTCCAGCTTGGCCACGTCAAAATCGATGCCCAGTACCCGGCAACCATGGGCGCGCAACAGCTGCACCGTAAGCTGGCCGATCAACCCCAAACCGGTCACCACCACCGCTTCACCCAAGGTCGGCTGCACCAGCCGTATACCCTGCAAGGCGATAGCGGCGATCACCGTAAAGGCAGCCTCATCGTCAGACACTGCATCCGGAATTCGGGCGGACAGATTTACCGGCACACTCACTGCCTCGGCATGCTTGCCGTTGGACGCAACCCGTTCACCTACTGCAAAGCCATCAACACCCTTGCCGATTTCCAATACCTCACCCACGTTGCAATAGCCCAGCGGCAAAGGCTGCTCCAGCTTATTGCGCACCGCATCCAGCGTAGGCATCAAGCCATCGGTCCTGACTTTGTCCAGCACCATGCGCACCTTGTCTGGCTGCTGGCGCGCCTTTTCAATGGGATTCGCCTTACCGAAGTCCACCAGCATCCGCTCCGTTCCGGCGGAAATAAGGGAGCGGGTGGTGCGGATCAATAACTGGCCGGCCGACGCGCTGGGGCAGGGCACATTGGCCAGTTCAGTGGCACCAGTTTTCAAGTTCTGCAAAAGTTGTTTCATTGGTCCAGTCTTTTTACAAGTTCCGTCATGCGTTCCAGTGCGTAGGGTGACTCTTCCGTCACAACATCCTGGCTAAAGCCACCCTCAATCCCCGGCGCATAAGGTTGATTACGGATATATTTGTCATGTTGAAGTCTCATGGACGGATCTTTTGTGGCAACAAGACTTACCCACCCAGCACGGCTATTTGTGGCGACAATATTGTAGAGATGTGCTCTCAGGAACCATTGGAATACGTCTTTGGCCCTGTATTGATGAACGATTTTTGTAACATATGTATCGTGGGTGTCAACCATAGACCACTCAACAGGCATGTGCTTATAGCAAGTGCTAGGGAGAAAATATCTTAGTAAACCAATAACCGGTATCTTATTCAGGCAGTGCAAAACTGGAACCACCGTTTTGCAGTAGAGCAAGAAGGGTTTTTCTGGCAAACGTATAGTGAAAAGCCTGAAAAATTCACATCGCCAAGCATTGATGGCCCACAGAAGCTCCATGGTAACGACCTTTAAGCCATTACGATTAGGTCTTCGATACAACGAAATGTCATAAAGTCCAAGTGCCACACTACCATTTTTGCTCACGGCATTTACTAGCTGGCGAAATGCCTTTTCGGGGTCTGGTGTATGGTGCAACACACCAATGGAATACCCAAAATCCATGCTGGACTGTTTAATAGGCAATTTAAAAAAATCCGCCTGTATGAAAAAACAGTTTCCCCTTTCACGAAGATTTTCTTGAGAGGCGTCTACAGCGTCTGTAATGTCAATCCCAATTGCGAGCTTCACGCCTAACTTGGATACTACGTCCATGAAGCGGCCAGCACCCGAACCAAACTCGATAATGGTTTTGCCTGAAAGATCTTCTGCATTCCAGGTTACTTCCGAATCCCACCTAACCTTAGAATCCCTTGTTTGAGAACCATCTAACTGAGTCTTGGCAAATGATCGCCATTGTTGACCAAAGGAATTCGCATACTTTCCATTGTTAACGAACCGAGGCACGGCATTAATTATTGGATAAGTCTGCCCGCATGTCTCGGCAACACAAGTGATGGAGCCTGTTTCAATTATCTGTTTTTCGTTGGCCTCGCCATCGACAACCATTTGAGATTGGCACTCAGGGCAGCACATAAAAGACAAGTATTCACGCTTCATCAGGGATGCCGCCTTTAGTAGGGAATTGTTGGAGGTTTTTGAAAGTCTATAAAATGCCGACACCATATTTCTATGCACAGCAAGGACAATAGCGTATAGGCCGCATCTACCTGGCCAGCATCATTCTGGTGGATCAGCCGTTGCACGGCGGCTGGGTCAAACATCCCACGCCGCCGCAGGTTCTCGGTGGACAGCATGTCGCCCAACAGCTCGCGCAATTCATGGCGCATCCAGCGGCGTAGCGGCGCACCAAAGCCTGTCTTGGGCCGATAGATCACCTCACGGGGCAAATATGGTTCCATTGCCTTCTTCAGCACCCATTTACCTACGCTGCCCCGTTGTTTGAAGCACGGTGGAATGCGGGATGCAAAATCCACCAGATCGAGATCCAGAAACGGCACACGCACCTCTACCCCGGCCGCCATCGACATTTTATCTGTGTAAGTCAAGTTGTGGTCGGTCAGAAAAAATCGCTGCTCCAACGCAAGCAATCGCTCTAGACGCGGAGTCGACTGTGGCAGCGACGTCAAAAAGTCCAGCATGGGTTGAGTGGCGGGTTGTGGACCAATGGCCGCGCGAAATTCCGGGGTATAGAGCGCCATTAAGTGTGCTTCTCGTGCCCATGCAAAGTAATTCGCAAGCCGTGCATCACCCACCAACCCGGCGCCTGAGAATAGCTTGGCCAGCCGGCGAAAAAGGGGCCAGCGCTGATCTAGTCCCGTTGTTACATGTTCAAGCGCGCTGAGCAAGCCAGTAGGCAAGCTCGACCAGGCGCGCTCATAGCCAAGCGCCACGTGTCGGCGATAACCGGTAAAGAGATCGTCCCCGCCGACCCCGGAAAGCAGAACCTTGATACCGTTGCCCCGGGCAAGACGGCTGATGTAAAGCACATTAAGTGGCGCCGGATCGGCCAAAGGCTCGTCGAGCTGATAGACCATGCTTTCCAGATCGGCGGCCATCCGGGCGGGGTCGATACTCACCACATCCAGCGGCACACCGAGATGGCTGGCCACACGGCGGGCATAAGGGAGATCATCTGTCTGTCCCTCCTCCGCGCCGCCGCTTGATTCGATGGTGAAGCACCGGATATCCGGTACCTGCTCGCGGGCCATGGCCACCACCGCGCTGGAATCCAGCCCGCCCGATAGAAACGCTCCAACGGGTACATCCGCGGCCAACTGGCGATGTACTGCCGTACGCAAGGCTGCTTCGGTGCCACGAATGGCCGAAGCCTCATCCATGACGCTCGAAGGTGCTCGAAAAACCGGCAATTGATACCACTGCCAACGGCGGACGACAGAGCCTTCCCGCACCACCATCGCTTCGCCGGGCAGCAGTTTGCGCACACCTTTCAACGGCGTGCCTTCACCTGGGCACCAGAGAAAACTCAGGTAGCGATGCAGCGAAGCAGGATCGAGTTCGCGGTCCGACCCCGACAACGGCAGGAGGGCCTTGATTTCGCTGGCAAAGGCAAAGCCGTTAATCGATTCCACATAATAGAGCGGCTTCATTCCCAGCGCATCGCGCGCCACAAACAGCTCGCAGTTGCGCCGATCCCAAATGGCAAAAGCGAAAATACCATTCAGCTTTGGCAGCATCGCCGCGCCGTCACGCAAGTAAAGCGCTAGCAATACCTCGGTGTCGGAATGGCCGCGAAAACGAGTCCCGCCCGCTTCCAGTTCTGCGCGAAGTTCGCGAAAATTATATATCTCGCCATTAAAGACCAGCACAACCTCTCGGTCATCGCTAAGCATCGGCTGATGGCCAAGAGGCGAGATATCTAGTATGGACAGGCGCACATGGCCGAGTGCAATCTGCTCATCCTTATCGCGATAATGCCCCTGGTCGTCCGGCCCCCGATGCGCCTGCAGGCGATTGGCTGCAAGCACACGGTCCGCAGCAGGTTTACCCCATGCGCCTATGATTCCGCACATGCGATTTCCTCCGATTCTGGATCGGAGCCTTCCATAAACCAAGCAGCCAATAAACGCATCATCGCACATGCCCCAGAAGCTCCTGGAAAAGCTCCACGATCGGTTTTGCATGATCCGACTTAGGCAAGGAAACCATTTTTTTCCGATATAACTCCAGATCGTTGAGCACCATCAATACGGTTTCCTGAAACGCATTCAGGTCGTCGGCAGGGAACGTGATGACACCTTCGGGGCGCTTGACGCAATCGCTGGCGATGACCGGTAAACCGAGATGCAACGCTTCCCTAACCGAATTGGAATCACCATCGGAATATGTTGGCCGTACCATAAAATCGCAGCGAAGCATGGCAGGCAAGAGGTCGGTGGCACTTCGGAAAAGAAAATAACGGTTTTGGAAGCCGCGCTTGAGAATTTCTCTGGCAAGTCGTTCCTGTGGGCCGGGACCGAGGGTGATCCGATACGCGTAAAAGACCAGGCGCAGATTTGGGAGGCGCTCCAGCAAACCCAGTAGCGCGTATGCACCATACAAATCATCATCCGGATCATGAACTTCTCCCGATGCGAGCATGACGGGACCTTCGCTTGCTTCCAGAAAATCGTTCACGTCGGCGGGCAGTGACTTGTTGTCGCAAACTTCCGGGATAAACCCTGGCACATGCATGACCCGCTTCGCGCCCATTGCCGTTGCCAGGGCACAGATTCGTTCACTCACCCCAATCACGACCGTTGCATGCCGAATAGCAAACCGGATCATGCAGCGCTCAATAAAACTTGTTGAACCAGCGGCTACCGACAGAGATTCGCCCCCTGCGCGCAAGATCACCTTGGTACCCCGCAAAAAAGCCAGTAAGGAAGCGGCAAATCGCGCCGAGGTATTATCACTGAGCACATAGTGAACAACTTCACAACGCCCGAACAGAAGGCTGAAAAGCCAGGCAAGACGACGATTTGATACCTGATGGACTTGCGGATGCTCGGGCGTAGCTCGGCCAACGCTATACATTTGGACGGCAATGCCTGCATCGATCAAGCGGGGTAGCAGTCGACGCAGATGCACCGCCATGCCGCCAATCGGTGGAGGGATACGCCCCCACACCGCGACATCTGCTAATTTCACTTTTTGCATCAGCGAAAAAGTCCTGGAATTGAAAAATTAATCTTGGACTTGTTCGCCCATATCATGAAGTTCAGCACCTTCCATAGTAGAAACGAGCGGTCGCGCCGCCGTGACACATGCTCGTCATACCAATCGTGAATGACCTTCGCATCCAGCACGCCGGGGCGAGCGCGCTGAAACTGCTCAAGGTGATCAAAAAACATGGGCTTCAGGGCTCCGCGCAACCAATAACCAAAAGGCACACCAAAACCGGTTTTATTCCCATAGAGCACATCGTTTGGCACAATATCTTCCAAAGCCTTTTTTAAAAGCCATTTTTTCCGGCCCATGGGCACTTTACGATGACCCGGGATCCGCATGCAATAATCGACCAGGTCATGATCCAGAAATGGCACGCGCGCCTCCAGACTGGCTGCCATGGTGGAACGATCTACCTTTTCCAGAAAAATATCCGGTAGAACAATCATGGAATCAACCAGCGACATCTGATTGATGATGTCGTGATCCTCAAAGTACCGCTGACACTGCCGATAACGCACAAAGGGATCGTGGCGCTCGATTTCCTGTTGAAATTCCGCAGTGAACATTACAGCAGGCCGTGATTTTCCATCCTCCTCCGTCAACAGGAGTGCCATCGTCATTGCCAAATCATCAGATGCCAAGGCATTCAAATATCGCTGACGACGGAAGTAATGAGCACTCGCAGGAGTGACTTTGTTGATGAATTGTCCCTGCCTTGCCAGGAACCTGAATATTTTGAGAAAACTCAATGTTGAGTAGCGACGATAACCTCCGAACAATTCATCGCCGCCATCACCTTGGAGAATCACCTTCGTTTTATTGCTGATTTTTGCAGCGAGCAGATATAAAGGAATATTGGCTGCATCCGAGAACGGCATGTCGTGGTGATGCACCATCTTCTCAACGGTATCGGCAATTTCAAAGCCAGAAACGTGAATCTCATTGTGTTCAGTACCATACAACTGTGCAACGCGACGCGCTTTGGGTAATTCGTTGACGCCCTTGTCAAAGTCGAACCCGGCCGTGTATGTGGCAAGCCGCCCTGCATAATGTTTGGTGGCGAACGCCGTAATGGCGCTCGAATCAATTCCCCCTGAAAGAAAAATACCCACCGGTACATCACTGACCAGTTGACGTTTGACGGCCTGCTCAAGCAGGCGGCGGGTTTCGACAATCATGTCGTCAGTCGAAATCTGTACTTGTGAAAGCGTTGATTGTCGCTTTGGTGTCCAGTACTCCTCAATACGATGTTCGAATGTTGTTATATCCAGCTCAAGATAATGGCCAGGCAATAACTGGCGGATACCTTGATAAAGCGTTCGCTCACCAAGCGTATTGCCATAAAACAACCATTCATGCAGTGAGGAAAGATCACATTCCGGAGTCGCAGGATCCATAGCGATCAGCGCCTTGATCTCCGATGCAAAAATGAGTCCCTGCTCATCGATACGATAATACAGCGGCTTGATCCCGAGTCGATCTCGCACCAGCCACAGTTTTTGCCGCTGCCTGTCGTAGATCGCGAAGGCAAACATGCCATTAAATCGGGAGATAGCAGCGACTCCAAATTTCGCGAATGCACTGAGAACCACCTCAGTGTCGGAATGCGAATGCAAACCCTCAATGGTCAATGACTGGACAAGTTCAGAATAGTTATACACTTCGCCGTTATAGCAAATAACGAATTGCCCATCATTGATTACCATTGGCTGATTGCCGGCCACAGTCAGATCTAAAATACTCAATCGCACATGTCCGAGCCAAACACTGCCATCCAGATATTCGCCACGACCATCGGGACCACGATGATGAAGACAATCTAGAGCCGTACGGGTCAATGCAGCGCGATCTTCTAACCCACCATCAACGCGCGAAACAATTCCTGCGATGCCGCACATTTAAAACCGCGCCCCTATGTCGCGCTCAAAATAATCAAGCAAGGTGCAAGCCCGGATTTTTACGCGCCAACCCAATTTATTCAAGTCCGCCCCTTATTGCGACAAGAGACTATGTATTTGCCAGAGTACATCTGCTGTGCTTTAAAAATAGCCATGCTTCAAGATGAACCATGCAATATACACAAACAGCGTCAGGCCGAACCAGGCACCCGATAATCTCCAATAGATATGCATGTTTTCCCGTAATCTTAAATCAGGTACCGTCGCCAGCATAAGCAAAGGCAAGAGGAATGAGCCCAGATGACGTGTTTCCAATGATGATCCAGCAACAGCACAAGAAAAGCCAGCGTAGATAACGGTCAGGAACAGCAGTGCTGTTTGTTCAGGCTTTTCTTTTATTTGCCACGACCTATAAATACCAAGAACAGCAAAGGGGATCACGAACCACATGAAAATTGCATTAAGTGACTTGAGTAAATGATAGACAGTCCCCTCAAACATCCCACTCCAAAACGGGATTGGGAAAATCTGCAGATAGAAGGAACCAATTGCGAGGCGCATTAGGATAGGTTGATTAACTACATAGGTCACACCCAGCGAGCTGCTGTGACTCTCCGGACTGGTGCTGCCGTGATTCTCCGGACTGGTACTGGTGCTGCCGTGATTCTCCGGACTGTTCGCAAACGTTTTATATTGCGCAGTACCACTTGCGATGACATTGACGAAATCAGTAATCGATATTGGAAGTACTGCTATATATAACCCCGTCAATATGACGCTCATTAATGCGGTCCACCGCACGAATCGTCCCTTAATTAAAATCGCCACATCTCCTGCAAATAGCATCGCGATTGGCACAAAAAGGAACTCTGTTCTTAAATAAGCAAAGGCGATCGTTGCAATGGCTGAAAACATTATCAGAAAAAAGGCAGTTACTCTTGTCGGGTTCGTCAAATAGCGCACCCATACGTAGACCAACAATGTATTCAGTAACAGAACGAAACTGTCTCTTAAGAAGGTGGCCGCAAATAACCAGAAAACCCCGCACATTGAAAACAGCAATATGAACCGCGCCGCTCTGCGCTGGTCATCATTGAAGATTACCTGTAGAGCCTTTGTTCCAAAAACTCCGGAGACAGCTACGAGAAACGTGTTGAAAGCTATTGCTATATATGGCCCTTTTTGAAATCCGATCGCTGAAAAAAAGTTATAAATGGCTCGCCACACAAAAACAGCGCCAGAACCCGAAGTTATCGCCCGTATTTGATCAAGACTACGCCCATCATTCGTGTTGGCAGCCAATCCAAAAAACCATAATGCATCTCCTTTTTGGCTAATGTCCTCCAAATAAACCGAGTAGATTCCCGCCACGCCCGCCCAAAAATAACAGATAGAAAAGGCCAGCAGAAACGCCTCTCTTTCATATCTACCGCCCACTGCTGATTTTGGATGGAATACGCAATACCCGATGAACAACGCCATTATTCCTACGAAAGGCGCTTCAATATTCTGATAAGCAACAACCTGAAGAATAAGTGCCAGGCAAAAAGTGGCTAGACTGATTAATCTAAAGTTAATTAATGATATCTCCTCTCCCCCGATTCTCGCCGTTTGAGGAAATCTCAATTTTTCATTATCTGGTAATGCGTTCACCGAACCGATATCTTTTGTCATTTAATATGTCTTACTGGGCTGCATTAATAATGCGCGCAGAAATTAAATTTACTCATGAAAAAACATTGCGGTAGTTGGATACCGCCTCATCAACTTCAAATCGTTTTAAGTAGACGTTTAAAAATAAAGACTGAGGGCATTTTCCATCATTCAGTGTATCCATAATAGCTTGCGCCATAGCTTTGTGATCACCGACTGGAACCATTCGCCCCCATTCGCCACCGTTAAGAATCTCAGTGGGCCCAGTAGGGCAATCCGTAGAAACGACAGGGCAACCCATAGCCAATGCTTCCACTAAAACATTGCCAAACCCCTCAAATGTGGACGATAAAACTAAACACGAAACTTGCCTCATAAATGCATAGGGATTAGGCACAAATCCAAATAATTTCACATCTTCTTCCAACTTTAAAGCTCGCACGAGGTGTTCCAGTTTTGAGCGTTCCTCGCCTTCACCCAGAATCAATAACCTGACGGGGCGTTGCTGCCTCACTCTTTGAAATGCCCGAATCAAAGCATGGTAGTCTTTTTCAACGGAGAGACGCCCCACAGCCAGAATAACCGGGGGTTGCTGAGGTTTGAGCCAAGGATGAGAAATGTCTTTCTGACCCAAATCATACAGCTTTGAATTTATAATTGGATTGTAGATAGTGCACACCTTATGTGCTTGCAATCCAACAAAATCAATCAAATCACGGCGCACGCCCTGGGAGACAGACACGACTGCATTGGCCCTTGGATAAGATAGCTTAATCAGTTTCAGAAGCGTTCTCCCAATAAGTGTCTTCTGGCGCCCGAGACTATGCGACAATGGTGCGTGAACGCTCACAACGACGCGCGTGGAAACTTGACTGAGATATTTTGCCCAGATAGCGACAATATTTACGTGGTCTAGTGCCGAAAGAAGTACCACCGGCCTTTCTTTGCGCAGGTAACGCACAAGAGCGGGAATAGCTGCCACTGCCCGCCGCGCCTGAAGATCAACTACTCTGACTTGTGGTGGCACGTCGCCAAGGAATGGCCCCTCTGCACTAACAAGCACCAGATCAACCGCCTCGCCTTGTTCAGCTAGCCCACATGCCAAGTTCAACATCGCGCGTTCCGCACCACCGCCGCCAAGGGATGCGCAAAAAATGGCAATTCTGTTAGTGTGTTGCAAAAATTAATTCCCTCGGTTTAACTGACAGGTACTACTTCGTTTTGCCTTGCTGACTTCATTTTTCAAACCCGCTCTATTCATTGCAACAGCAGATGACAACTCTAAAGCAACGGGGATCCATACCACCTAGCCTTTAGGCGGCAGATTTACCTTCTGCAACACCCCTACGACGCATAAATATTGCCGCCAGTTTTGACTTCAGCGATCGGCAGGCACGCCATTATCGTGCCAAGGCGGTGTCATTGTCTCTCATTTTTGCTCCCTGAACATCCAGTTGTGATATCTGCGATTAAAAAAGTCGACTTGCATATTGCGAATCCTCTAAAATGAACGAAAATCATCCGCATGACTACGTGACGGCCTATAGAATCCTACAGTAGGTAGATTTTTCATTAATTGAGGGAATCCCCTCATCTGAGCTTCAATGAGGCAACAATTTTATGAAAACGAATCAATTCTTCAATAATTCGGATACGCCTGAAGTCAGTTTGCTCAGATTCAAAACCCTTCGCTCAGTCTCATTTCTAAATTAAAAATACTCCGAATGACTAAATTTTCTAAAGTTGTGCGGTTTCAAAAAGATTGGCACTGGGTAGCGGTGGTTTTTTTGCTGGCAGTAATTGTTGCAGGACATAAAGTTTCAAAATGGACCGAAAAACCATTCTTCTATCAAAGTTATTTCGAGCCTGCAGTGATGGTGGCCTGTGACCGTGGTTTTCATGCGAATGCCAATGGAGCCAATGCTAAACTGGCGGATTTTTTGAATTTAAAAACAAATGCATTTAGTTGCTCAGATTTGCCAACTACGATGCAATTGACCGAAGACTTTTCAGCCCGTGGATGGTATTACATGATGTACACCACTGGATATTTATGGAAGATTACCGGGATTCAGTGGAAAACTTTAGATGGACTTGTAGTATTTTTGTATGGCCTCGCATCTGTGTTCGCCTTTCTGATTTTCCGCCTTTGTGGAACGCCGATTATTGCATTTCTAGCAAGTTTGTTTTTTACGATCTCTTCACTGCAGTTGAGTTATCTTAGCCAGTTTCGAGATTACTCAAAGATTCCCTTTATTCTGGCAACTCTTTGGCTACTTGGGCTTGAGTTAACAAAGCAAAGACCCTTCAGGGCAAGATTATTCTACTCCATTCTGGCTGGCACCATAACCGGCTTTGGATATGGATTTAGGGCTGACCTTTTAGTATTAGTTCCATTTGGTTTCTTGACTTACCTTACTCTAGGAAGAAGAAACACCAGAAGATCCTTTTTAAAAGTTTTAATTCTTGGATGCGCGTTTGCCGCAAGTTTTATTCTTGTAGCATCCCCAATCCTCAATACAGGCTCTAAACTAGGGTCTTGTTCCTGGCATTTTACACTGTTGGGAACGGCTGATTTGTTCAATGCAAAACTGGGACTGAATCAAGGTTCATATGGTTTTGTTCCAGAATACAACGACAGAGCGGCCGCTTTCGTTGCTGCCTCCTATGCAGAGAGAAATCTTGGCTATCCTCAAAGCACGCCCCTTCTTATGTGCAGTTCCACCTATGATCAGATTACGAAACAGATCATGGTTGATTTTATGACAACATTTCCTGCCGATTTTTATAGGCGCTTTTTAGCCGCCACTCCTGCTGTATTAACACATGTACTCATGGAAAAGCATTCCCGCGTAGTTTGGAAAGCTGGCCTTTGTGTAGTTGTTTTATTTGTTTTTATAGCTTGGATAAAGTCCCCAAGAATGGCTATATTTTTTGTCTTTAGCACCATCTACTTATGTGGATATACTTTTCTGCAGTTTCAACCAAGGCATTTTTTTTATTTAGAGTTCATACCTTGGGTAGCAATAGTTGGAGCAAGTAGCGCTTTATTTTATTGGCTAAGATATCCTGAAGACGCTCGCAAGCAATTTATCACGACTATTGAGTTAAAACAGCTTCTGCTCTTACCAATGTTTTTAGGAATTTTGGTCTTGGCAATATGGAGTGTGGACTTTAGTTTAAAATCCCTACAGCTCAAAACGTTAACAAAACACTCTGCTAAATTAGATTCGCTAGGTCGAGAATCCATCCCAACCGAAATAAAAGAGTCTGATTCAGGCCTGGAAATCAATATTAGCAGGATGGAAAAAGTCTTTTTGCCGGAGTGGGTGACCTCAGATTTTTTGGCATTAAGTTTAAATTCACCGAGGTGTAAAGGCAATGAGATAAATATCAAGCTTTTGTATAACTTTACCAGTACCAGCCCAAATTATGATTTGAGTCGTAATGTAAAGCTATATTTAGCTCCCGACGAGAAGTTTAGAAATTTTTATTTTCCGATATACAATCAATCTGACTTAGAAAAAAAAGATGTGTCATTTCTGGGAAGAATACTGATAACAGGGCAGCCGAAGGACTGTTTTTCTAGTATTTCAAAAATAACAGATCGTTCGGGAGTTACTCTTTGGACCGATTTTAGTGTACCCAGGCCAATACGGAATGGTGATTTGGCTGTCAGTTTTCATAATTATTTTCCCAGATTGTTAGAGGGTAATAATTAGTATCGTGAGTGCTTCCAATGAGGCTGGAAATGGGTAGTGTGAAAATTGATTGTCAACACAAACTAAATTAAACCTATGAAAGCTGTCATTCTCGCTGGGGGCTTCGGCACACGAATCTCCGAGGAAACATACTTTAAGCCCAAACCCATGATCGAGATCGGTGGCAAGCCGGTCCTTTGGCACATCATGCAATTGTACTCTGCCCACGGCGTGAACAATTTCATTATCTGCTGTGGTTACAAAGGCTATGTGATCAAGGAATATTTCGCGAACTATTTCCTGCACATGTCAGACGTCACTTTCGACATGGTGCACAACAAGATGGAAGTACATCATCAATATGCCGAGCCTTGGCGCGTCACTTTGGTGGACACTGGTGAAAAAACGATGACGGGGGGTCGCTTAAAGCGGGTGGCCGATTATATAAAAGATGAAGAATCATTCTGTTTAACATATGGTGATGGCGTAAGTGATGTCAACATCACAGAGCTTATTGCATTCCACAAGGCGCAAAAAGTAAAAGCTACGTTAACGGCTACCATTCCCCCTGGACGCTTTGGCGCCTTGGACTTGAGTGGCCATAAAATCAAATCTTTCCGAGAAAAACCACAAGGCGATGGCGCCATGATCAACGGCGGCTTTTTTGTACTGTCGCCGCAAGTCATCAACTACATTGTTGATGACAATACGATCTGGGAACGTGAACCTATGGAACGTTTAGCAAGTGAGGGCGAACTGGCCGCATTCCATCATCAGGGTTTCTGGCATCCGATGGACACCTTGCGCGACAAGACACATCTTGAAGAATTGTGGCAATCGGGCAAAGCACCGTGGAAGGTCTGGCCGTGAATCCTGTTTTTTGGAAGGGTAAGCGCGTTCTTCTGACCGGACATACCGGCTTTAAAGGCAGTTGGCTATCGCTCTGGCTACAGTCTATGGACGCACAGGTCGTGGGATATGCGCTTGCCCCCCCCACTAGGCCGAGCCTGTTTGAAATTGCCGGAGTAGCACAAGCTATGACCAGCATCATTGGTGACATCCGCGCTCTGGGAGACCTGCGTAAAGTATTTAATGAACACCAACCTGAGATTGTCATTCACATGGCAGCACAACCGCTTGTACGTTATTCCTATATCGATCCGGTCGAAACCTATTCCACCAACATCCTGGGCACGGTAAATCTGCTTGAGTCTGTTCGAGGCACAAGTAGCGTCAAAGCAGTGGTCAATGTCACCTCAGACAAGTGCTATGAAAATCGCGAATGGGTATGGGGCTATCGTGAAAATGAACCGATGGGCGGTTTCGATCCCTATTCCAGCAGCAAAGGCTGCGCAGAGCTCGTCACCACGGCTTACCGAAACTCCTATTTTCACTCCGACACATATCTAACTCACGGTGTTGCTATTGCCTCCGGTCGTGCAGGTAACGTAATCGGCGGGGGGGATTGGGCAGAAGATCGCCTTATCCCCGATATCATGCGTGCCATCACCCAGGGTAAGCCTGTTAACATCCGCAACCCGCATGCAATTCGCCCTTGGCAACATGTACTTGAGCCGCTGTCCGGCTATCTAGTGCTGGCGCAAAAGCTTTATGAGGAGGGCGTGGCTTACGCAGAAGGCTGGAACTTTGGTCCGAATGACGACGATGCTAAACCAGTGCAATGGATTGTAGAAAAACTCATCCAATCTTGGGGCGAGAGTGCAAGCTGGGTACTGGATAAAAGAGATCATCCGCACGAAGCACACTACCTAAAGCTGGACTGTTCCAAGGCAAAAGCGCGACTGAATTGGCATCCAAGATGGCATCTTGAAGACGCACTGGGCGCGGTCATTGACTGGCATCGGGCATATCGGAATGGAGAAGACATGCGTGAGCTGACACTACGTCAGATCGGCAACTACAACATAAAAAAATAGTATTCAAAATCACTGCGCAGGAGTTGGAAGTGGATGAGTCAGAATTGAAACAGCAGATATTAAATCTGGTAGAGCAATACAGCGCGCTGCATTTCGCTGAGAAGCCATTCAACGCAGGCGTCTCCGTCATACCCCCTTCAGGTAAAATTATCGGGGCTACCGAGCTCAAGAACATGGTCGAAGCCTCCCTGGATGGATGGCTCACTACCGGGCGCTTCAATAAAGCATTCGAGAAACGCTTCGCCGAGTTCGTCGGCGTACCGTATGCATTGACGACCACCTCTGGTTCATCAGCGAATTTGTTGGCATTCACCGCGCTCACTTCACATAAACTCGGTGCGCGTGCACTTAAACCAGGAGATGAAGTTATCACAGTAGCGGCAGGGTTTCCCACCACCGTAAATCCCATGTTGCAAAATGGTATGGTGCCTGTGTTCGTAGATGTGGATATCCCCACCTACAACATCAATCCAAAAAAAATAGAAGCAGCAATAACCGACCGCACACGAGCCATTATGGTAGCGCATACACTGGGCAATCCATTCGATCTCGATGCAGTTATGGCGCTGGCTAATAAGCATAACCTTTGGGTCATCGAAGATTGCTGCGATGCGTTGGGTTCACGCTACAAGGGCCAGCACGTCGGCACCTTCGGTCACATCGCCACTTGCAGCTTCTACCCAGCGCATCACATTACCATGGGCGAAGGCGGCATGATTTTCACCAAAGACCGTGACCTGCGATCCATCATCGAATCGTTCCGCGACTGGGGGCGTGATTGCTACTGTGGACCGGGCTGTGATAACACCTGCGGCAAGCGTTTCGGTCAGCAATTGGGGTCTTTGCCTTTCGGCTATGACCACAAGTACACCTATTCACATCTGGGCTACAACCTCAAAATCACCGACATGCAGGCCGCTTGCGCGCTGGCACAGATGGACCGTCTGCCGGGCTTCATCGAGGCGCGTAAACGCAACTTTACCTTCCTCAAAGAACGCCTGAAATCATGCGAAGAGTTTCTGATCCTGCCGGAAGCAACCGCTGGCAGCGAGCCCTCCTGGTTCGGCTTTCCGATCACAGTGCGCGAATCGGCGGGTGTCGCGCGGGTCGATCTATTGAAATACCTCGATCAATACAAGATTGGGACGCGCCTACTATTTGCCGGCAACCTCACACGTCAACCCTATTTTGAAGGCCGTACTTATCGCATCAGCAGCGAACTCGCCAACACCGATGACATCATGAACAACACCTTCTGGATCGGCGTATATCCCGGCTTGAACGAAGAGATTTTGAGCTTCGTGGTCGAGAAATTAGAGACATTTTTGGGTGCCAACTTCTAAGAACGGTTATGAAACATCTTTCTATAGCAGCCCTCAATGTTGAGGGACAACCAATGTTTAAAGTGCTCGATAAGGTTCAGAAGCTTGAACGTACTGGTCGTAAAATACTCCATTTTGAATTGGGCGAACCAAATTTTGATACCCCTCCGAATATCGTTGAGGCCGCTTGCCAAGCATTAAAGAGTGGCGAGACTCACTATACAAATTCAATGGGTTTGTATGCACTCCGTGAAGTAGTGCAGCAAACAACATTGGTATCGCGTGGATTTAAACCAGATATTGATCAAATACTGGTCACTCCTGGCGCCAACGCAATCATTTATCTTGCCGTCAGTTGTTTGGTCAACCCTGGGGAAGAGGTGATTGTTCCTAACCCTGGTTTCCCGACTTACTACTCTACGATTCGATACTGCGGAGCAATTCCAGTTCCAGTTTCTCTTTATGAGTCTAACCAATTCAGGCTAAACCCTGAAGATTTACGAAAATGCATCACGCCAAAAACACGACTAATTATTATCAACTCACCAAGCAATCCGACTGGTGCAGTGATGACACCAGGTGAGATAAACGAGGTGGCAAAAATCGCAGCGGAACATGATATCTATCTGCTAAGCGATGAAATTTATGCACGTATGGTATTCGATGGAGAAAACAGATTTCATACTCCCGCAATGTTGGATCAATGCAAAGAAAGGACCCTCATTATCAACGGGTTCAGTAAAGCGTTTGCGATGACGGGATGGCGACTTGGTGTGGCTATCGGACCCAAAGAGGTAATTGAAAAAATGGGCCTTGTAGTTCAAACCATAGTTTCGTGTGTACCTCCTTTCATTCAGATGGCAGGAATCGAGGCTATTACAGGCGACCAAACTGCAATCAAGGAAATGTTAATTGAGTATCGGCACAGAAGAGATGTCCTTGTTGATGGGCTTAATGACATCCCGGGAATCAAATGTGTTAAGCCAGAAGGTGCGTTGTACGCCTTCCCCAATATTTCAGGCACAGGCATGACCAGTGAAGAGTTTGCCGATTTCGCCTTGGAAAAAGCTGGAGTGGCGTTACTACCCGGTAATAATTTTGGTGACTTTGGTGAAGGTTTCATACGCCTGTGTTATGTAAATTCATTAGAGAATATCGAACGAGCAATTAAGCAAATAAAACGGGCATTGAAGGATTATCACCGATGAGCCAGCCTATGCGCGTAAGCGATGTAATTGTTGATTTTATTTACAAGTTGGGCGTTGATACCATTTTCACTGTAACCGGTGGTGGTGCCATGTTTCTGAACGACGCCGTAGCTTCTCATCCAGAAATAAAGGCGGTGTGCAATCATCATGAACAGGCTTGCGCCATGGGCGCAGTGGGATATGCAAAACTGCGCAATAGCTACGCCTCAGCGATACTAACGACAGGGTGTGGTGCAACAAACGCCATTACTGGATTGCTAGATGCATGGCAAGACAATGTTCCCTGTTTTTTTGTATCGGGTCAGGTCAAGCGTAAGGAAACTTGCTACAACGCAACGGTTCCCTTGAGACAGTTTGGGGTGCAGGAAGCAAACATTGTTGCAGTAGTCCAATCGCTAACCAAATATGCTGTAATGATCAATGAGCCGCAGGATATTCTGTTTGAACTTGAAAAAGCTGCTTTTTTGGCGAAATCAGGCCGCCCGGGGCCCGTGTGGATAGATGTGCCGCTTGATGTGCAGGGTGCTACGATTGATATGGATTTACTTCGACACTTCATACCTGGGCCAGAAGTGCTTGCTAAGCCTGTCCCATCCATAAATGATGTTGAAGTACTGAAGAAACAGCTTGCCACAGCCCAACGTCCAATCATTATTGCAGGAAACGGAATTCGACTAGGTGGGGCAGTAGAACTCTTCCGTCGACTTGTCGAGGATACAAAGATTCCTGTTGCAGTTTCTTATCTAGCTGCAGATTTATTGCCGAGCAATCACCCACAGTACGTAGGACGCCTGGGGATCAAGGGAGATAGGGCAGGTAATTTTGCAGTTCAGAACGCTGATATTGTTATTTCGATCGGTTGCCATCTCAGCGTTGCGCTGACGGGATTTGAATACAACTTGTTTGCCAGAGAAGCCTATCACGCTGTGATTGATATTGATCCTGATGAACATCGTAAAAATACGGTCAAGATTGACCAATTTATTCATGCTGATGTTGCAGAATTTTTTACTGCATTTATTTCGGTCAAACCATTAGAAGCATGGCAGGGATGGGGAACTACTTGCCGTAGGTGGAAGGCGCAATGGCCAGTTTGTTTACCTGCCTATGCAGATGAAAAAAACGGGATCAACAAATATTTTTTTATTGATAAACTGAATGCTCAACTTAAACCAGACTCTGTAGTGGTGTCTGATGCGGGATCTTCTTATTATGTGACATCACAAGCACTAAAAATCAGGGAACAACAACGTTATCTTACTTCTGGTGCGCAGGCGGACATGGGTTTTACACTACCTGCAGCAATAGGCGCCAGCGTGGCAAGATCGGGAGGGGAAGTTGTCGGAATTACTGGCGACGGCTCTTTCCAAATGAATATTCAAGAATTACAGACCGTGGTTCACTATCAACTTCCTATCAAGCTGGTTGTGTTGAATAACAATGGATACCTGTCCATCCGAGCTACTCAACTGAAGTTTTTTTCAGGGCGTGAACTAGGAACGGATACCGCGTCTGGTATCTCTTTTCCATCAACTGAAAAAATTGCGGCGGCCTATGGGATCCCGTTTCTTCGCGTATCTGAGATTAATTTGTTGGATGTAGCACTAAAGCAATTTATGGCTACTACAGGCCCCATGATTCTTGAAGTTATATGCCCCCAAAACCAGGAAATTGTTCCGACCGCCAGTTCAATGAAATTGCCTGATGGACGAATGGTGTCGAAACCACTTGAGGATATGTACCCATTCCTCGATCGTGCAGAATTCTTCGCGAATATGATTGTGAAACCACTTAAAGAATAGGCAATTAAGTTTATACAACACTGAATGAGGTAAAGCCACGAAGGCTAACGGATTTATGAAAATTGCCATCTTGGGTGCAACTAGCCAGATCGCCAGAGACCTGATCGTTTCGTTTTCTGCCGAGGAAGACAAGCATCTGTACTTATTTGCGCGCCGACCAGATGAAGTAACGAAATGGTTAGGACTCGCTGGACTTTCAGGACGTTATTTGATTGACGAGTTCTCTGACTTTCAAAATCATGATTACGATGCCATCATAAATTTCGTTGGGGTTGGGAACCCAGCACAGGCAGTTTCAATGGGTAATTCGTTCTTTGATATTACGTTGCGTTTTGACGAAATGGTGATGAATTACTTGCAAATTCATTCCGCTTGTCGCTATTTGTTTTTAAGTAGTGGGGCTGCATATGGATCTGTCTTCAATGAACCCGCAAATCGAGAATCGCAAGCTGTTGTAGCAATCAATAACCTGGCGCCAAACGAATGGTATGGCGTCGCAAAGTTACATGCGGAATGCAGGCATCGCTCACACCTGGAACTCTCTATCATCGATATACGCGTGTTCAATTATTTTAGTCGCACACAAGATATCTCTGCGCGCTTTTTGATTACAGATATTCTACGCGCCATTCGCGACAAGACGGTACTGAGAACTTCTCCCGACTACATCGTGCGAGATTTTCTGCATCCATCTGACTTTTATAAATTAGTCAGCGCGCTTCTTTCTGCACCTGCCACCAATACGGTAGTGGATTGTTATAGCCGAGCACCTATAGATAAACCGAATCTACTGTCTGTCATGCAAGAAAAATTTGGCTTGCAATATGAAATTTCCGAAGCAAGTGCAAGTATTAACGCAACCGGTAGCAAGCCCCATTACTACTCACTAAACACTCGTGCTTCTGACTTTGGATATCAGCCTGGCCTTACATCAATGGATGGGATTCTGATTGAAACCATGGGAATATTGCCACATACACGCGAAGGCATTTTGGCGTGAAATGGCGGCTTAGTGAATCTGGTTTCTTCAACCAGCCGATAGCTAAATTCCTCGGCGTTGGGGTGCTTAATACAGTTGTTGGCTATGCAATCTATGCGATCTTAATTTTAGCAAATGTTCCTTATTTAGCCGCGCTGCTTTTAGCAACCGTTGCGGGTGTGACTTTTAATTTCTTTAGCATTGGTCGATTAGTTTTTAAATCGAATGGCGGGCTGGTAATATTCGGTAAGTTTATCGCCGCATATGGAGTGGTGTATGTCGTAAACGCAGTTGGGCTGGAAATAGCCATTAAGCATTTTCAAATCGGCCCGTACCTTGGACAGGCTTTATGTGTGCCAACAAGCGTAATTTTAAGCTGGCTTTTGATGAATTTTTGGGTCTATAAGAACGACTGACATGACGACAAAAAAACTGATTAGCATTGTAACTCCTTGCTACAACGAGGAAGATAACATCGAAGAGCTTTATCAGCGTGTTGCTGCGGTCATGGCTGCTCAACCTTATGACTATGAGCACATTTGCATTGATAACTGTTCGACTGATGGAACAGTCCGAATAATCAAGGAAATCGCAGCCAAGGATAAGCGATTAAAGCTGATAGTTAATGCTCGAAATTTTGGTCATATCAGGTCACCCTACTACGGTCTACTGCAGTCCAATGGGGATGCATGCGTGTTGATTGCTTCTGATCTGCAAGATCCGCCTGAAATGATCGCTGAATTCATCAAGAAATGGGAACAAGGGTACAAGACCGTACTGGCAGTCAAGCCAGAAAGCGATGAGCATTCACTGATGTTCTTTGTAAGAAAAACCTATTACCGTTTAGTCGCCAGAATCTCCGAGGTGCCATTGGTACAAAATGCTACAGGCGCGGGCTTGTTTGACCGGGCTGTTGTCGATATTTTGCGCGGCATCCAAGATGCCTACCCTTACTTTAGGGGGCTGTTGTGCGAAATTGGATTCCCAATTGCGACTGTGCCATTTAAACAACCCAGAAGGCAACGGGGTGTTACCAAAAATAATTTTTATACGTTGTACGACATTGCAATGCTGGGCATTACCAACCATTCCAAAATCCCACTGCGCCTTATGGCCATGAGTGGCTTCCTACTTGCATTCCTAAGCCTCATTGTGGCGTTATTTTTCCTTGTAGCCAAGTTGATTTACTGGGATTCATTTCAATTGGGTACGGCTCCCATACTTATTGGAATTTTCTTCTTTGGTGCCATTCAGGCATTCTTTATTGGAGTGCTTGGAGAATACATTGGATCAATTCACACGCAAGTACGCAATTTGCCGTTAGTTGTGGAGTTAGAACGAATAAACTTTTAACTATATCTTACTGAATTTGAAAGCTGAAGACACGAATTACATAGTCAAAATTCAACCTGTACAAACATGGAGATCTGGTCAGTTTGAGACTCGGTCAACCTTCTGGGATACGCTTTCTTACATCAATCGCCATGGATATCAACATCAGCACACTAAGTGCCCCAAGCGGATGAAACGGATCTAACAGGCGCGGGATTACAGGAAAAAAAGCGTTCTGAAAGATCGTTCCTGTTACACCCAAAAGACAACAGGAAAATAAAATTGAGTTAGGCAATGATACGGAAATTAACAACGGGAGTGCGCCGAAAGCCAAAGCCACAACAATAATCGTAAACGTCCAGTTGCCCACCAGGTTATGGGCTATGACTAAGCGAGGAAACTGAAAAAGAACATTTTTGTAAAATCGCTCTTCTGGTGGAACACTAATGGTAGGTTCAAAATCAATGTTAACTGCTGCGCGCATTGCGGTTTTCACTGCCATCGCACTGGTGTTTGTATTACTGATGTTCACCAATGCAACACTACCTCTACCAAGACTATCATTCCACGCCCAGTCCCCCCAAGATTTAACGGAATAGTATGAATTCCGCAGCACCATAAGAACATAATCCAGAGGGTTTGATTTTATTTTGATTAGTGCAATTTCCAATAATACCGAATAATTAGGATCATTCCCACGCACCGCTGATCTTGCCGATTGGACGACTACACCATTATTTAATACTTTATATACATACTGCTCTCGTGTTGTTCCCAACTTAGTTGATGCTTGTATAAATGGATCAAGGGCTCTCTGCACATTGCACATATCCGTCCTATTGTTCGCCGCGCATACATCGGGGATGGGCAAATCAAAGACCAATGCGGTCAGCACGCCGCCAAGTTGAGATGGTGTCCTGCCGTGCCAATAAATTGCGAATGAAAAGTGTGCCGCTGCCAGCAGCGTCACCCCTAATGTAACTCCAGCAACCCGTCTCCAAGAGAATATCGCTCTATTCATCATCATCACGACCATCGCAGGCGCGACAAATGCGAAAGCTGGGCGCATTGAGAAAGCCATCATTCCAAACAATACGAACATGGCAAGCCACCCCCATACACTACAGCTTTTCTTATCAACCTCTTGAATACTAGCGTACATATTCGCGTAAGCGCCAATGCATGCAATGAGAAAGGCAGTCGCTATTCCATCTGTTAGGAAACTGTTGAACCATTGTGTTAACGAACTCATTGACCAAATAGCGGGAAGCACGAGAACCGCCAGTAGGGGGCGTCCAGATCGGAGCAAGGCTTTCGCGATGAGCCAGCCACCCATACAGTAGATAGCAATGACGACGTAGCGCAAAAGTATGATCCGCGTACTGCCTAGCGCCACTTCGAGCTCAATTAAAGCGCGCGCCAACAGTGAAAAGGTCGGTGGCACAATGTTGCTTACCGATAAATAGAGGACTGAATCTGGTGAGAAATACATACCGCTTGGCATCAACGCATCGTAAGCAAGAGCATACACAGCGCATTGGATGGCAAGAACATAACCCGCATAATTTTGCAGAAAATCAAACAACAGCAACAGCTTATTATGTGCATATATGCGAATGCGCGGCTTGGAGAACGCCAACAGAAGTATCGCAAGCAACAGCACCACGCCAGGTCTAATAAACTGCAATAGAACCGTTGCTAACAATAAAAGGCCAAATAAAAATTTCAAAATTTTAAGAAAACCCATACATTCAATATATTACAAAAGTCAATGCTGAGTCAGCGTTGATATCTCATGCAACTTTGATGATAAATTCTGTTTATTTCTTTAATATGTAGGCAAACAATCCCGGCAGTCCGGCGATCAGCAAAAGGATGCCGAACCCCACTGACATCCCAAGCGCGCCTTCCTTAGATATACCTACCATTGCAAAAATCCAAATGGCGCCTGCTTCTCGCACCCCCCATCCAGCAAGGGAAAAGGGGAGTAGTGCAGCGATAAAAACAACCGGGACGGCCAAAATAAATAATACATGGACAACATCAAGCCCCATTGAAAGCCCTATTAATCCAAAGACAACAATGCCATTTAAATGGACAATGAGCGAGGTCCAAAACTGCTCCCACAAAGGCCGGCCTTTTCGAAAGACACAGAGATCCGCCATTATTCTTATCAAATGATTTATACCAAAATGGAAATTTGGCCACCCTTTCTCTGATCTAGCAAGATTCGAAAAAAAAATCACGCTCAAAAACGAGAATGATGAGATTAATCCTATCCATATCACCCAATTCAAATCCTTGAAATAGGCCGCGTAGAGCGGTAGTTGAATCAAAAGCATAAACATCAAGATCATCAATCCAGAAACTCTGTCAATCACAACAGCACGAGTTGCAATACTTAGACCTACCCATTTTTTGAGCATAGCTATTTTTACTACATCGCCGCCCAAGCCAGTAGGAAGTACCTGATTAAACCAGAGCCCCACGAAATGCGCACGGATGGAAGTTGCCAAGCTTAAATCACCGCCTAATGTCCGTGCGACATAGACACACCGCAAAGCAGACACAATTTGTGTCGCCCAGAAAATCAGGACGGCCAAACCAAACCACCCGAGACGAATATGGGTAAACAATTGCTGGACGCCATCCCATGAAACGGAGTGAGATATCACATAGAAGGAGATAAGAGTAACGACGACCTTTGCAAGTAATAATAGGGTTTTCTTTGTTCGTTTCAATTTGGGTGCAGGGGAATCAGCCGATACCGTGGTCATGATTCAATTTTGTCTGCTTGAGAACTTAGCTCCATGCGTAGAAGACTAACTTCCTGTAGCAAGAGAAGATTATCCTTTTCCAGTTTGTGCATATTAACAGTCAGTCGATATATGAATAGGAAAAGAATCAAGAACAACGCCCCAAACATGATGACAAAAGGAAATGCCACCCCAGCAAGGTCAGCAAGCCAATAGGCGATTTTTGGCCAGAAGGTGAAAGTAGCTGGAACGACAGCAACCATGGAAAGCATTACGAAGTCATATAAGTCCAGCTGTTGACGTGAGGTCTTGCGCGCTATAAAAATCAAATAAGCTAATGCGAAGAGCGCAATGAGAAAGTAGGTATTAGTGTTGATTGTGTGCATGGATGTCATCCAGTCATGAGAGAGGTGTCCGCTTCAATCGAGCAAGCAGAATGTAACCCATAACTCGAAACATGTAAGCAAGTGGCTTTAGGCCAACGATTGAGCTTCGCCCATGTTGTCTGGCGCGCATTTCAACTGGAACATCGCGCACCGTCATTCCGGCTCTCAAGGCCCAGGCAAGCGAGATAGGTTCAGGGAAATCGCATGGGTAGTGACGTGCAAAGAAATGAATTGCCCGACGGTCCATAAGACGCATGCCACTGGTTGGGTCAGAGATTCTACAATCGACAAACAGGTAGCTCAATGCACGTGCAATGACTTGCCCACCGAAGCGTCTGGGCCAGGTAGACTGGAATGTCTCATTGCCCAGGAAACGGCTGCCGACAATTATCTCCACGGGGTGCTTGGCATACGCCTCCAGCAGCTTTAATACCTGCCCTGGAAGGTGTTGCCCGTCACCATCAATCTGCACACAGAAATCAAAATCATGACGTTCCGCAAATTTGATTCCTGTTTGAACGGCGCCGCCAATCCCCAGATTCCGAAGCAGGCGTACTGTAGGCACTAGCGCCTGCGCAATATGAAAAGTGTCGTCATCCGACCCATCATCAATGACAAGGACATTGCAGCCCCGGCAAAGTTCGCTGATTTCCTTTAACAATACCGCAATAGATCTCTGTTCGTTGTAGCAAGGAATAATGAGAAGAACGCGCGCTGGTTTCATGAGTCACGCCCCCACATTTGGGAGATTTTTAGTCGAGTAATCGCCCAGTAGATGTAAACAATGCGGCGCGGAAGATTTTCCATTTTTGTCTGCGGAACACCCCAGAGCGCACGCACACCTTGTAACCACAGATCGAGACCGCGCTTAAGTTTCTCAATAAAGAACGCGCGAATTAATGCTTTACGGCGACGCTCCAGCGTTTCATAACCAACCCTACCCTTAGGAGAGAAGCTCGGTAGTGCGCTCTTGCTCTGAAGCGTAATTTCATTACGAGAGTAAAGCTTGCTGCCGGCAAACGGGGCTACGACAAATATAGCCACCTCATCTAAACCATTGCGAACCATTTTTATCAAGTACTCCAGGGAATGCTTGATGTCATGCTCCTGTTCATCCGGGTGTCCGACCAAAAAACAAGCCTGGGTACGAATGCCATATTCGCGGCAAGTACGAACCAAGTCAATGGCATGCTGGTAATTGAATTTTTTTCCGATAATTTTCATTAAGTCTTTACTGCCAGACTCCGGGCTAATGGATAAATACCTGCAGCCGGCATGCGCAAAGAGCGGTATTTTGTCTATCCGTACCGTTTCTGCCTTGGTTCCGCTGACAAATGAAAAATGAATATCCGCCTGCTTGGCAATCAAAAGCTCGCAAATTTCTTCCCAGCGTTGGTGCTGAACGGTGGGGTTCAGATCCTCCACCTGGAAGTCGCGCACGCCAAAACGATCCCGCAATGCAATCATCTCATCCACCACGTCAACAGGAGAATTACCGCGCCACTGGTGGTTGCTTGTTTCCGGAACGACACAAAAGTCGCAGGGATATGGGCAGCCACGTGAGGTAAAAATCGGCAGGAAGCGGGGCGTTTTAGGACCATGTGAATATGGAAGTTTCCAATACCCTTCCAGATTAAACAGCTCCCATGCCGGAATAGGGTGTTTCCAATTACTCATGAGAGATCTAACAGGGGCATGGTCTGACGCAGAAGTAATCAGGTTGGCAGGCACTTTCCCTTGACAACTATCCGCCAGGAAAGTCTTGATCTCCACCCAGTTGCAATAAGGCTCGCCACAAATTAGCGCATCCACACCTGCATTGAAATAATCGGGGGCGACCCGCTGCAAGGAATAAGCAGTAACCGCCTGGGCATTCTCGAGGACAGACACCGGCACCGATGGGAATTTAGCCTTAAGCTCCCGGACACTATTTAAGAGTTCCCCATGAGACATGTAGGATATTGCGAACAGTACAAAAGCATCGGTATTTTTAACTGCGTCATCTTCCAGAAATGACGAGAGAGGCACACCTTGCAAGTAATGATCGCCCGCATCTGTCAGGAAAGATGGGTTGGTACCAAACTGGTCAACCATATGAACCTGATCGCCGCCGTCACGCAAATACGCTGCTAGCGTGGCAAGTTCGACGGGCCAATACGGGACCCCCGACCCCAGAAAATCACCCTTCTGTATTGCTAGCCGGGGGGAGATCAAGGTGAAATGCATGGTTAGTCGAGAACAGGATAGTGATTGGTACGCACTCGCTCCTCAACCCAACTGCTATCTTCTCTTTGACCTAACCACCGCACAAATCCATACCCGATATCCATAGCATCGAGCGTTCCAATATAGTTAAACGCGCCCTGCCTGCCCACGGTCCGGAAATTATTAATGCTATCCAGATGCTGTAAAACTTCGGTCAATCCTGCCTCAAAACCTGACTTGAATACGGGATAGCTCTTGGGCAGCCGGATTACGCGCTGGCTCAGAACACTAAAGTTCCGATATCCCATGTCGTGCAATCCCTTTAGCGCATCCGCAATCAATTCGGCATCCGAGCGCCCCGCAAGTGGTCGATTCTGGCTGCTCATGATTTCGCAACAGACAATACTGCCTGATGGAGACATTCCCGGGTCGAAGGACTCCTGTTCACTCAGGCGATGGAATACGATATCCGGATCGGGGACAAAAACCCATGATTCTTTGATCAGGCTCTGCACATCGACATGCAAAAAAACAAGCAAGAGATCATTTAAAGCGACCACGCGATCAGCCAAGTCTACAATGTGCTCCGGCAAACCATCAGAAAGAAGTCGGGTTGTAAGTGCCAATGGCAATGTTGAGACGACAAAGTCGTCCGGGCCGACATCGAAAGTCTTTTCTTGGCCGTTGTGTACACATTGGATGCCCGTCACCCGTCCGTCACCCCGCGTAAACCCTGTAACAGCACAGTTCCGAACAAACTCCCCCTTGCACTGCCCTTTCTGTTCTATCGCACTCCAAAGCCGTCCCAACCCACCTCGCGGGTAACGAAATGTTAGCGCCTCAAAGTCACTGCTTTTGCGAATTTTTAACATGCGCGCCAACACCTCTGTCAGCGATGGTGTCTGCACCCGTCCGAGGGACAACTTTACATCAAGTCCAGTAGGCTCACCCCAAAGTTTCAATGCGATAGGCTTGAATAGCATCTGATACAAATCACGCCCAACTCGATGAACCAAGTCCTCTTCGAATGTACTAGGTGTTTGCGAAGAAACCAGACTTGTCAGTCGAGCCCGCGCGTAGCCAAAAACCATTCGAAAAAATGCCGGGAGGCCGAACACACTGGCCAATGAAAAAGGTGAAGGCGGATAGGGGAGATAATGCCCCTTCATATAGATTGCGCTAACCTTGTCCCGAGTGAGCCAATCGGAAGGTGGCAAAAGTTTTTCTATACGAGACACCAGCCCACTATCCAGAGAAAATATTTTGTGTGGCCCAAGATCATGATCGCCTACCCCCTCCCAATGAACAGTCTGGGCCAAGCCTCCTAATACTGAACCTCGATCGATCACCGTAAAGGGCATCCCGCCCGCATCAACAAGCCCGTCGACCAATGCCATGCCAACCGGCCCGCCACCTAAAATATAGACAGTCATTCTGCCCCCGTTATCATAAAGTCTCAAACCAGTTGCAAGCGCAAAGGGGTTGCAACTAAAGTCATGCGCTCAACCTTGCAATTGCCGTCGTCTGGCTTGCATAGTACGGGATTGGAATTCGTTGAATGAATTGCGGCGTAAGCTTGGTGATAAAGGCTGTTAGCGGAATTCTGTAATGAATCGCCATGCGTTCGAGGTATCCGAATTCCAGGGTTTGCCAATAGCGTTGAAAATGGAAGACTTCAAACCCTGTACGCTGGCAAATTCCGCGAATTGTAGATTTTGAAAAATGATGCAGATGCACTGAAAGAATCCACCAGAATTTCTTGCCGGCCAACTTTGCCTGCCACGTTCCGATATCGGGGAAATTAATAAGCAGCACCCCATCGGGCTTGAGCAACTTCCTTATTTCAATTAGGGCCACTTTGGGATCTGGAAGGTGCTCAATCACATCCCACAGACACACCATATCAAAGCTCTGCGCAGCAAAACCATGACTCTCGATGGTGCCTTGCTCGATCTTTAAACCACGCGCTTTACCGCGTTCTACGAGATCCCGGGAAGGCTCCATGCCATATGCGTCATACCCGAATTCCTTTGCCGCATCCAGGAAAGCTCCGCCCGCCGTCCCAATATCGAGCACCTTGGCACCCGGCAACGGAAGAAATTTTTTATTTTTCGTAAGCGCTCTGTAGAAACTCAAGACACGCATTCGATACTGGCTATCGTGGCCACCCTCCTCCGATGCCATGTATCCTTTAACAATCACCTCTGCGGGATAGCGGGGACTCTCGTAAATCATTCCGCAGTCCAGACAAGTCAACAAGCGCTGCGCACCACGTATTCCCGATGCTGCGCCATAAAGTAAAGCAGGATTGTCCTCACTGATTGTTGGCTCCAGGAAAACACCATACCTGCTAGAACCGCAATTTGAACAATTGAAATTTTGTTTATGCATAAGTATTCGTCAAAACCGATTTGAAATTAACTGATCCAAGCGAACCTAAACCCATCCAATTTCGCACAATTCAGTTAGCTCGCGACATGGATCACATCTCGCGAACAAGGCAGCTTCTTCGCCAGTACATATGCTGTGTGCCAGGATTCGACTCCACCGGCACTTAACCAAATACCCAAGCTGCTAAAGGTTAAAGCCCGCAGCGACCGCATCCCCATAAAACATCTTTACTGTATCTAGCGAAAAATCATCAAGCTCGTAACCGACGAAATGCAGTTTCTTGAGTATGTCATTCGTCACGGTAATGACATGACAGCCGATAGTGTCGGCTTGGAATATATTCAGCAGTTCTCGCGGGCTTGCCCAGATCAATTCAGATGCAGGATTTTTCTTGAGCAACTCGACGGCATTGAACATCAAGGGCAACGGGTCTCTTCCCGTATCCGCGATTCGCCCGGCAAACACCGACACATAACTTGGCACTAATGGCTCAAGGGCCGTAACAACATTCCTGACCTGTTCCAATGTCATGATGGCCGTTACATTGAGTTTGACTTGTTGCGACGACAATTTTTTTACCAGCGAGTAACAAGTTTCGCGCTTGGTATTCGTCACTGGAATCTTGACATAAACATTCTCGGCCCAACTAGCAATTTCCAGCGCCTGCCGCTCCATTTCATCGAAGTCATCGGAGAATACCTCGAAGGAAATAGGCTTATCCTTGATTTCGGAAAGAACCTCCAATGCAAATGTCTTGTAGTCAGTAATTCCGGCCTTGCGCATTAACGTCGGATTGGTGGTCAGCCCCTTGATGAATGGCTTTGAATACATTTCCAGCATGCCCGCCTTGTCTGCGCCATCGGCAAAGATCTTGACATTCAAATTATTGACTCTGCTCATTCTCTCACTCCTAGAATTATGTCGGACGCCTCTTTAAGCGACCTTACCGAAAAATCTACTTGGGCCGGTTGCTGCTCATTGTAACCATAATCAATAAACAGGGTTTTGCACCCTGCCGTAACTCCTGCAGCCACATCGCGCCAACGGTCACCCACCATGAAACTTCCAGCCAGATTGATATCAAACTCTTCCGCCCCCATCACCAGCATTCCCGGTTGCGGCTTACGGCAAGCGCAACCATCGCTGCTGTCGTGGTAGCACATGATAAAGCGATCAATGGGCAAACGTTTCCCCAGAAATTCGTTGATTGCCTCCACAGTGCTACGGCGAGTTGTCCCACGCGCTACATCCGGCTGGTTGGATACAACCACAAGCACATACCCGGCTTCTTTGAGCCTTTCTAACGCATCCTCGACACCAGGCAATATTTCAACTTCTTCTAGCGACGCGGGGGGGTAGGGTTTGCCATCACGCACAATGGCCCGATTGATGACGCCATCCCGATCCAGAAAAACAGCGCGATGCGTCACTTGACCGCTGACTCCCATTTTGTCTGGTTCGCCTTTAACTTGGGATGGGACACCAGCAAGTGCCACACCACGGCCTGAAATGCTTCTGAATGAGGCGTAATCGTATCGGGATTCACGGTCGGCACGATCATGCAGACATCCGCGACCTGTGCGGTGAAGCCGCCATCCCGGCCGACCACACCAGTCACCTTGGCCCCTACAGACTTGGCATACTGCAATGCGGTAACGAGATTCGGGCTGATATTCTTATCCAGATTCCCGCCGCCGACGGAAAACACGAAAATACAGTCCTTGGGCCTTAGCTTGCTGGTTTTCAACCATTCCACAAATATCGTTGCCCAGCCCTCATCATTGGTGCGCGCGGTCAGTTCAGAAACATTATCTGTTGGCGCATACGACTCGATACCGACGATCTTGCGGAAATCATTCACCGCATGAGAACAGTTACCCGCACTACCGCCAACGCCCAAAAAGAAAATACGTCCATCTTCAGCTTTCACCTTGGCCAATAGATCGGCCATTCTTTCGATGGCAGCCACATCTATTTTCTGGATGATCGCGACGGCCTCGTCCAAATGTATTTGCGCATAACTCATATTTTATCTTTCCTCAATAAGTAGAACTCTGTTTCTTTCAGGCCATCATGCGAGCCAACCTCGTAAAAACGCTCGTGCACCTCATAACACGCCAATTGCCCTTTCAGAGAAAGTGCATGATAAATATCGGCGAGGTCGACAGGCTTGCCAAGCTCGTAGTCATCAAAGACCGATGCAGACAAAATGCCCAGTCCGTAGTCAATGAACTCCATTTCCGGACGTGGCGTGTGCTTGTTATATTCCAGCAACCGGCCATTTTGAAACAACACATTGCTCTTGTCCCACCGATTACCATTACGCAGCACAGTCATTAGTGCGGGCATCCCCGCAAATACAAACGTAGCCTCGATAGCCCTGAAATCAACCGGCAAAAACGAATCGCCGTACAAAACAAAGAATTCTTCACCCAAGTGCGGCAGCGCCTGCTTGAGCGTGCCGCCTGTTCCCAGCAGCACCGGCCCATCAGGCGAATAGAGAACCTCTAGCCCAAAACGACTACCGTCTTTCACCACGGATTCAATCTGCTCTCCGAGGTGTCCTGTGCATAACACTACCCGGCTAACGCCTTGATGTGCCAAGTAATCAAACTGCCACTCAATAAACGGCCGACCGGCAACCCTAATCAGCGACTTGGGGATTTTTTCGGTGAGGGGCCTCAGGCGGGTAGCCAAACCACCCGCAAGAATAGCAACGGTGTACATGGTTCAGGCGAGAACGACCTTGGTTCCCTCGAAGTCGAAGCGGAATCGTATCTCTTCAAGGCCGGCATGTGCCATGGTATGACGCAGTTTATTGCGGTCAGCCGCGTAGAACATCAGGAAGCCGCCACCACCCGCACCCACCAATTTGCCGCCAACGGCCCCGTTCTTCATCCCCAATTCGTACCATTCGTCGATTTGCGGGTTGCTCATACCCCCCGAACGGCGTTTCTTGTGTTCCCAGTGCTCGTGCATCAACTCACCGAAGAGGGGGGCATTACCCTCCTCCAGCGCTTTCTGACTGCGCAAGCCAAGTTCCTTGACATAGTGCAGATTTTTCAGCATTTCGTCATCACTCGCCTGGGTTCGCACCTGCTGATCCTTGAGAATACTGCCTGCACTGCGCGAATAGCCAGTAAAGAACAGCAGCAGATTGTCCTCAAGATCAAACAAGGTATCCATGCCAATCGCCAAGGGTGTCGCGATAACCGAATCGTCCTCTTTGAATGTGAAGCAAGTGATGCCGCCATAAGCGGCCGCATACTGATCCTGCTTGCCAATCGGTTCGCCAAGACGGTCGATTTCGATGTGGCAGGCAAGTTCGGCAAGCTGCTCTGGAAGGATTAAGCGCCTATGGTGAGAATAGAGCGCCTTCAAGAGTGCCGTGGTAAAACTGCCTGACGACCCAAGTCCAGTACCAGCCGGAATATCGGCAAGCGTGGTAATTTCAATCTGGGGGGTCTTCAAGTCCATTAACTTGAGTGATTCCCTGATGATCGGGTGACACACATCGGCCACCTTTTCGACATGCTCCATTTGGGAATACTTTAGATAGATTCCTGGCTTAAACGGACGCATTGCATTGACATAGACATACTTATCAATGGCTGCCGCGATCAGGAATCCCTCGTGTTCGCGATAGTAAGAAGGGAGATCAGTCCCCCCTCCCCCCAAAGTGATGCGCAGTGGACTACGAGTAATAATCATAGTTTGACCCCTTATAAATTTGTTGAATGATTTTAAGAGACGCGTATGCATCGCCAAGATTCGCCGCAGGTATGCGATCCAAGCGAATATCCTCATAAAACTCGGCAAGCTCGACAGCCCAGGAATCATCAGCCATAGGATATTCCCAGGCCAAAGTTTCGGGTGGCCCCATTTCGGGCAGCATCTTGTACCAAGTCAGACGCTCGACACCGTAGCTACCTCCAAGACCAGAGATTTCAAGTTTGCCATCGTGACCATAAATCTCCATGGAAAAAAGATTTTTCCATTCCGTACAAGATGCGTGAAGAAATGCCGTCTGCTGCTTTACCGTACGCAAAAGCATGAATCCGTTATCGTCCACTGGCATGTCCCAGTAGTAGGTATGGGCAAAGCCCTGCACATCGGTAATTTCACCCAGGAACCACCGGGAAAGATCGGTGAGGTGAGGCCCCTGATCGATCAGTTCTCCGCCGCCCGAAAGTTCAGAATTGGCGCGCCACTCGCGATCATATCCAAGCCGACCACCATGTCCATAGCGCGCGCGCAGAAACATCAATTCCCCGAGCATGCCGGAATCGACAATTTCCTTGGCCTTGCGCAAGGCCCGGTGATAACGATGATTGAAGCCGACATGCACCTTCACCCCGTGCTGCTCAGCTGCCGCCATCACCGGCTCCAGTTCTGCCGGATTGCGCGCTGCGGGCTTTTCCACCAGTACATGCTTCCCCGCTTTAATTGCAGCCAGCGTAATTTCCGCCAGCGAATCATGCAAGGTGGCGATAACAACAATCTCAACTTCCGGCAATGCCAAAAGCCCGTGCCAATCGGCAAACGCCTTGGCACCTGTACCTTTTGCCAAATTTTCGGCACGGCCAGCATCGGTATCGGCACAAGCCACCAGTCGTCCGCCACTACCAAGTGCTTTTGCCCGCTTTTGTCCGATCAGGCCACAACCAACAATCCCGATTCCGAATGGCCCATCAACGTTGCTCATTTGTCACCCCATGAAAAACCACGATCCCGCCCAGCAATGCGGCGCAGAGTATAAGTATCGCTTGAAGACAATTCCTCCAGATGCTCCGGCCAATGCTCCCAATCATCCCAAATGGCGCTGATGAGTTTGCCTGTAATGCCGTCACTCGCCGCAGAGGCCAGAAACAAAGCCAAGTCAGCCCCTCGACCAAGCGGGGCACCGCCGGATTCCTTTTGCTTTACAGAACGCTCATAGAAAGTTTTTCCGACTTTTTCCGGTCCTGCTTCCAGAATTTCGTCGAGCATGCGTGTATTCAAAGCGCCGGGGGCAATTGCATTTACGTCAATCCCTGTACCGCGTACTTCTTCTGCAAGCGTCTCGGCAAATCTAACAATCGCTGCTTTGGAAACCGCATAGGCGCTGATTCGCGGCATCGGGTTGGTTGCCCCGCCACCCGAAAGCTGAATCACCTTCCCGTAACCCTGCGCTTTGAAGTGCGGCAGAATCGCCCGGCACATCAGTATCGAGCCATAGACGTTAATCTCTATCGTCTTGATCCATTCAGCCCAATCAACCGCTTCGATCTCGCCCTTGGGACCATAGATGCCCGCATTATTTACAAGAATATGGCAACCGCCAAACTCCGTGAGCGTTTCACTTACTAGCGCCCGCACATCAGCCTCGGCAGAAACATCACCCGCTTTCACAAGAACTTTTTGCCCGGGTGCCGCTAATTTATCGAGATCAGCCTGCACCTCCTGCAGCAAAGCAGCGTTTCGTGCACACAACATCACATCAGCTCCAGCTGACACATATTTTCTGGCGGTCTCCAGGCCGAATCCCTGATTGGCGCCAGTAATGATCGCCGCCTTGCCTGATAACATTTTTTGCATGATCAGTCCTCACTTGCCGAGGGAGCGCCCACGGCAACGTATTTCAACCCCGAAGATGCCACTGCCGCTTGCAGATGGCGGTTAGCATCGATAACAACAAGATTGGGGCTTGCCGTAGAGCGCAATCCCACTGCTTCCTGGCGAAATTCCGGCCACTCGGTTCCCACTACCAGCGCATCTGCACCAGCCACTGCGTCTAGCGCCTGTGCGTGGCTGACCACGTGGCCAGACCAATGCTCAGGTAACTGCCGAACGACAGGGTCATGCACATGCACAACAGCTCCCTGTTCGATCAGCCAGTCGCCGAGTTCCACGGCAAGAGAGCGGCGCAAGGTATCCGTACCTGGCTTGTAAGTTAGTCCCCAGATTGCAACCGTGACCCCCTTCAAACCCGGAAATCTCTCAAGCAATTTTCGCCGTACCCAGTTCTTGTGCTCATCATTGCTTGCGCGAACTGAGGAAAGAAGCGGCGTCAGCAACTGTTTTGCTCGGCTTGCCGCTCCCAGAAACTCAATGTCGCGGGCCAGGGTACCTCCGGCAAATGGCCCGCCAGGACAAAGGTAGGCCTTGGGGCCAATGCGCATTTCGGTTTTTAATCCGCGTTCGACCTCCTTGGCATCTGCGCCGACCAACTCACAGATCGAGGCAATCTCGTTGGCAAAGGTCACGGATGTAGCCAGAAAAGCATTGATTGCATGCTTGGTCATCTCTGCCGACTCCACTGACATCCACTCAATCCGGTCAGTAATGGGCAACAACAGCTTCTCCATCTTGTGCCGCGCATCTTCTGTACGAACGCCGACCACAATTCGATCTGGTTTTAAAAACACATCCATTGCTTTTCCCAATCGAAGATTTTCTGGGGAACATGCAAAGCTGAGCTGCTTATTTTCCAGATTCTCGCGCACAAAAGCCTCAAGCTTGCGAATCGACCCGACCGGCATCTGAGAGGACACCAAAATGACTGCCCCATCGGCCAGTAACGGCAGGACGCTCTTGACTTGATTAAGGACAAATTCGACATCTGCCCGGTCATCATCGTCGACAGGCGTATCAAACGCCACCCAAAGCACTTCAGCATCAGCAACCGCGTCTGCTACGACAGTTGTGAAGCACAGACGCCCTTTGGCAATCCCCGTCTGTAGAAGATCGTCCAGCCCTGGTTCGAAAAGCGGGGCCTTGCCCTGACTCAATCCATCAATAGTTCTTTGATCTGCATCCAAACCCACAACGTCATGACCAACCGAAGCCAAACAAGCGGCGGTCACCGAGCCCAGGTGCCATAACCCTTGCACGCAGACCTTCATTCCCTTACCCCGAAAACCCACTCGTTATTTTGCAAAAACTCAACCGTCTTGATCACCCCTTCGCTGATGGAATGCTTCGGCACCCAGCCTAATGATCGAATCTTTTTGGTATTGAGAAAAATGAACGGGTTATCACCGATCCAGCCCCGGTCTCCGCCCGAATACAGCAACTCAGGTTTCGCTCCAAGAGTCTGGCTTATCCAACCAATCGAATCATTGACTTCGCAGTAGCCATCAACACCGAGATTAAATATATTCACCTTCTCGTTTGCCTTTTCTACTGCCATCTGCATGGCATCGATACAATCCTGAATATACAGATAGGATTTTCTCTGCTTGCCGTTCCCCAGCACACGCAATTGGGTTGGATCACTCTTCAATTGTTTGTAGAAGTCGAATACGTGGCCATGTGTATAACGTTCACCGAGAATGGAAACAAAACGGAAAATCCAGGACTGGAAACCGAACCCCTCGCAGTACGCGGCGATTAAACCCTCGCCCGCAGACTTGGACGCGCCGTAAAGCGAAGTTTGTATTGGAAACGGTGCATCTTCCGGAGTTGGGATCACAACAGCTTCGCCATAGACCGAACCAGTTGAAGAAAAAGCGATGCGCTTGATACCGTTTGCCCGCATGGCTTCCAGCACGTTATAGGTGGCGATGGTATTTTGTTCGAGGTCTCTACGCGGATGCTCAGTACCAAATCGCACGTCGGCATTGGCCGCAAAGTGAAAAACCAATTCACTGCCCGCGAATGCTGATTTCATCATTACTTCATCGAGCAGATCCGCCTCAACCAAGCGAAAATTCGGTGACTCAAGCGCTGAAGCCAGAAATCGCCGCTGCCCTGTAGAAAAATTATCAACCCCCACCACGTGATGACCTTGAGAAAGCAATCTATCCGCAACGCTACTGCCAATAAATCCAGCACAACCAGTAATTAATATTTTCACCTAAGCTCCAATTAACTTAACAGTGCAAACGATATATTGATGATCACTTACTCACTAAACCGAGCATTCTTTTCAAGCACCATTTGAAAGAAAGAGAACCGACGTAATAATAGGCAAACAATGTTTGATACCACCACCGCAGACCAGAAGATTTAATCAGCTTAAAACCAAAGTATGTCCTGAATATTGCTATCTTTACCGATTGATTGAGGGCACGAGAATTGCTGATATTACCGCCGTGTGAATACCGGTACCTGATTAATGGTTCCTCAAGAATAAAAAATGTGACACCACTCGAATACCAACGATAAAGCCATTCGAAATCCGCCGCATATTCGCATTGCCATCTCCACATGCCATGCCGGGCAACTACTATTTTTCTAAACATGAGGCTTGGGTTTCTAGCCGGCGGGCAGGCATTCTTGACGTTCTTCTCGGCAGTTGTAATAACAGTTCGCTCCATCGAATCATTAAATTCTATACAGTTGCAGCCGACCACATCCACTTTATCGTTCAAAAGCAGGTACCCCAGTTGCTTCTCAATACGCGTCGGCATCGAGATATCGTCTGGATCATTAATAGCAATGAACTCGCCCGAACATGACAAAAAACCGAGGTTATAAGAAATAGCGGGGTATTTTATATAGGCGTCCGAATAAACAAGCTTTATACGGGAATCTTTTAATGCATAACTGTCTAGCAGCGCCCTGGACTCGTCAGTGGAAAATGCATCGACAACAACGATCTCGATATTTTTATATGATTGACCAATCAAAGAATCCAGGCACCCTCTCAAGTATCTCTCGTTGTTATAATTATTGACAACAATAGAAACCAAAGGTGTGCTAACAGAGTGAGAATTACTTAGCATTTTTTGTAATGACTACCATGTAATAATCACAAAAATATTTTGATATGGTTTTTGACTCCAGAGAAAACAAAAAATCGTAGATTGAGCAACCAAATCGGCTATCTGGGATTAGTAATTTTTCAAGCTGAGGAGCAAAAAATCGATAAGGCTTAATGACAACATCCCCTTTTTTTTGAAATCTCTTCCACCACCCAATACTATGACGCCCGAAGTAAAATTGGTTGCCCGATTTTTTATTTCCAAATAGTTTCTTCTTAACAAAACTCGCTATATTTATTAAGTAGCTATACGGAGCGGCGATACAGATTCTCAGTGAATATGGGTTCGAATAAACAACAATTATTTTGCCATTTGGCTTCACGCAGCTTATAAGCTTACTTACAAACTCTTCTTGCTGTTTTTTGTTTACGTGGTATAGCGTGTGCAGCGATACTGCAGAATCAAAAAAGTTTTCCTCAAATGGTTGCACTAGGAAATCATTACATATGAATTCACAATTATTTTGCCCCGCAGCGCTCAAATTTAATTGCGCATGTTTTAGTGCCTCAGGAGAAAAATCCACGCAATATCGCGCTTTGTAACGAGATGAATACTCCACATATTCTGGATATTGAACGGGGCCAGATGCACAATCGAGAAGCCTTTCAAACCTATTGCCTGGCTGCTCTAGCAACTCCGAAAGAACCCTGCGCCGGGTTCGGCTGTTATAGCTTACAGCGGCACTTTGCAAATTCTCATTTACTAAAGTATCTATGAAATGCCCATTCTTTCCTGTAGTCCAGCCTGCCGTTTTATAATATTCGTTAACATTTTTATTCGTCATAATTTATCGCTCAATCAATTTTGTCATTTCACCTACCATCTCAAACGCAAGATAGCCAGCGTTAACAACGCTCGCCTAAAGGCGTGAGATTTATAGCTCCCCATGGAAACTTTAAAATATTCTGCTATTCGAAAATCTCATCAAAGACTTTAATTTCCAGCTCCGCAAACTCAATGCAATGAATGACAGGACTCATATTCGAATAGAACAATTTGGCCTCACCGGAAGAAAGTTGGAAAAATCCATCCTGGTACTGCACTTCAATCCCGCCTCGAATGACATTGATTTGAACCTTTGGTGCATGACGGATGCGACCATTATGGCTGTAGTATGTGCAATCAAACAACTCCCCGTCACTCAATTCTATTCGAAGCGCAACACTATTTAAATTTTTAATCTCATCGATATCGAATGAATGCGCATCAAATGGATAAAGGCCTTTCTTTATGAGGCTTTCTCCATATGCGCCATTGTCGTCATCGTAATTGGCAAATAGCTCTTGTTTGAGTATTCCGAATTTCCATCCATCATGGTTTGAAGCGTCGGTCTCAAACCAAATCTTTTCAAGGTTGAAAGGACTGGATGGCTCGGATATGCATATTCTTGCGCTAAGCCACGAAAGCTTATCGTTCATTGCTTTAATTACTCTTCGATAGCGTGGGTACGGGAAGAAAAGCGCTAGAACTGCAGTTGATGCTCTGCTAAATATTTTGAATTTTTTATTCTCGGTCGTGAGTATTTTTCTAAAATATTCAACCGAAACCAAACTGAGTAAAGAAAAGGTGCAGTAATAGGGTGATATTTTTCCAATTAAATTCAAGTTTTTGTTGTTTAGGGCGAACTCATAAAACAACACCCTTTGAGTTACGCCTAATGGCAACAAATTATTCACGTCAAGTTGCGATGCTTTAAAAAATGAATAGCATAGATAATCCAGTTTGGATTCATCAAAATCTGCAAGCACCTGCTCCAGTCGTTGCCGGTTTGCTACAAGCTTGTGATCTTCAAAGTACAGGAAAACTGAGCGGGATTTAACCTGGCTCAACATTTCCAGAGTCGCAGCGACCCAGTCCTTTTCTTGAAGCTCCTGATAAAGATGTATCCCATTGCCCAGTTGAGCCTGCGCGTATTTAACGCATTCCTGTGAGTACATCCCTCTGACTTTGACGTGACACTCTTCAAAAATACCAGCCAGGTCCGCCAAGGTTACTTTGAATAGTTCAAATTTTTCTTGTGCATCAACCTTGATGTTTATTAATAGGGCCGGCATTATTTTGTGGGCTTACTCAAGAAAAGTAACAACTGGATTTATATTTACTAAAATATCGTCCTTGATTTCCTGATTGTAAACTCCCGCTTTTAGAATGACGATAGGCTCCTTGACCTCGCGCAACACTATTGGTGATTGCACCGTCAAGCTCGTTCCATAAAGACGCTTCCCCTGCTTATTTGGATCATTGTCTAGCAGGCCGACTATCCGGCTGGTGTCCAGGCCAGACGCTATCAAATATTGCGCGAAAACATGTGCACCAAACAAGTACACCGGCTGTACAGCATCACTCATCCTACGGTTCAAATCGTTGATCAGTTCCTCGTGGTAGCTCACATAATCCCTATAGAGCTGTTTATTTTTCTCATAAAGACCTTGAGGGATTGCAATGGGTTTTATGGAAAAGTCTCGTACAGCAGAGTAAAAAATGCTGTGGTCGTCCATGAAATACTCTTTATTCAGCAACTTAAACCCGTGTTTTGCCAACAAATATTCGACATAGGATTCCGTTAGAAATACCGTATGCTCGAAGTTGATGCAGTTGGTGTACTTCCGCTCCAGCATTGCCTGCAAATTCGGCAGTGAAAAAACCAGATTCTTACCCTCGGCCATGAATCCAGCCAAATGATGCATAAATTGGTCCGGCTCATAGATATGTTCAAACACATGGGAATGCACTACCGTATCACAGGCTTCATCGTACGAAAATTTGTCATCAAAAAAACCCTTGATGAAGCACGCATCACAACCTTCAACAGGTGAAGGGTTTGGCTCCAGAATGGTCCATGGTATTTTGCCGAACTGTTTGTATTCTCTTGACAGGATTCCGTGTGCACCTCCTACTTCGAGGATAGCTGACGGAGACATACGACTCAAGAAATGCGCGAAAGCCTTGTGATGCTTATCCCATAACGCACCAATTCCACCAGAGCCATGGGACTCAGGATACAAGATATCAAGCGGGATCAACTTGTTAAGTTGAACCAACCCAGAGCTGCGGCTGATTGACCAACTCATATTGACCCCCACGTCTTCCGCTTTAGGACTAGTGACGCATCCCATGAAAACTGGAAAATCATTGACCTCATGGAGAAATTCGAAATCGCTACTGCCCGTTACTACACAATGGTCTCTTTTGATTAACTTCATTTTCCCCAACTTTCTTTGCCACCTCAATTATCTTTACAAAAACAGTAACCGGTTAGTGCTCAAGTAACTGTCGCATATTCCTTTCCATCATGTCTCGAGGAGGCTCCTTGCCGGTGTATAGCGCAAACTGGGCCATGGCCTGCTCCAAACTCATTAAATAACCCGGTGCAACCGCTTTCCCAATCGAACGTGCGCAGCCGATCAGTCTAGTTTCAATCGGTGAAATAACAACGTCCATGACTGCCCGTGATTGATGGATAAAAGCATCTTCCAAGGGCATTGATTCCGCATTTGGATGCATTCCAACAGATGTGGCATTGATCACTATATCTGCCCGCTCATGTTGCCTTTCATCCCACGCAACTGGTTGACAAGACAGAATAACATTTAACTTTTGAAGTTTCTCTAAGTCGCGATTGGCCACGCGCACCCGGTTGAGTCCTAGCTGTCGCAACGCCGATAAGATGGCGCGTGCAACACCTCCAGCGCCAAGCAAGAGAACCGATTCACCAGGGCAAGCCTTTAGAGATTCCAGTGCTGCCCGAGCCCCAATTACATCCGTATTGTAACCCGTGAGACGGCCCGCCTCGTTGACGACGGTATTCACTGCCCCAATCATTCTGGCAGTTTCGTCGAGCGCATCCAAATACGGAATGACCGTCTCTTTAAATGGCATGGATACGCTACAACCACGAATGCCAAGTGCACGCACCCCTGTAATCGCACCCTCAATATCTGAAATACCGAAAGCTTTGTAGGCAAAGTTCAACCCGAGCGCCATGTAGCCCGCATTGTGCAAAGTCGTACCGAAGTTGCTTGGCCGTGACGCCACAGAAATACAAAGCTGTGTATCCTTATTAATCATGCTCACCGCTGGCGGAGTGTTCCAATTTCAGAATTTCCTCGTACAGAAGCCCGCGCCCGAGTGAATACAACATTTTATCGAATGGGTAGTGATGCAAAGGGGACATGTTAAGATAGATCAATGCCGCCAGGAGTTTAACCCTCGCGAGGTCGTAGCCTCGTTCTTGTATATATTCACTCAAAATTCGCAAATAGCTTTCTGTCTGAAACCGTTGAGCGAAGTCAAAGAAAATACCATGCTCATTTTCCGAATAGCTGAGCAAATTAAGCTTGATATAGTCGTAATTAAGGATGATCCCGCCGTACAGCTTGGCGAAATCATAATAAAGATCGCCAAACTCCACATGTCCAGCAAAGTCCTGCCGCCAGTCCAGCAATATGAATGAGTTCTTTTCTGCATCGTAGAGGATATTATCGAACTGCAGGTCACCATGCATGAAACAAGGCACTCCCTCGGACAGACGAGCCCAAGGGACACGCGCCAACAAATCACTGGTCTGAGGGATATCACACCCATTGACGCAAGAGCCTGCATCTGGAGCAGCATATTTCTGATGAAACATCTCCAAGCGCTCCAGTGTCTTGTCTCGGTAGAATTTCAGACAAGTCGCCTGCATAGCTCCCTGATCGACCGCTCGATGCTGCCATAAGTTGGCACCCAGCCAATCAAGCAGATGCTGAAATGTCTCTCGATTGTTGACCTGATAAAGCGTTTCGCCCGGCTGGAAATCGTAAGCGTAAAACTGGCCGACGTGATGGGTAATGGGTGGGAAGACGCCCGGGTTTAGTTTGGATTTTTGTACTCGCCGATCAGTCACCGTGGCATCAACGAAAAACTTGATAACTTTGCGGTTGACGATATAAAGCGCTTCATTTTGTTTGCTGAAGTCGTAGTTCTCATAACGACTGACTGTTCTCTTATATTTGTCCGCATCACCGACGTCGGTCCACTCGATTGTTCGCGCCCGGACATGCGTCTTTTCGATCAGCGCCTTGAGACCATTGGAAATCTGGTGCTCACCAGCCACCACTTTTTTGTTATCGAGCGCCTCCCAAAAAACCAGATAATCCTTAATATGGCACAGCCCGACGAAAGCTTGGAACGCAGTATCTTCAACATGCAATTTATCGCGCAAGTCCACTACGCGATCATCCATGATTTTCAGATTGCAGTAACTGCTAGACTCTGAAGGATTGATGCGGGCGACACCCAGCCAGTTATCGGTCAGACTCCAGTCCAGCACGTTATCCCACAAGGTATCGCAGGAAACAAAATAAAATGGTTTCTGCAAATACTCCTGGCAACATAGCAAAGAATAGCCCGGACCACTTCCCGGCCCCTCATAATTATCCACCCCCACGAAGGTGAACTTCCGATTCGTATGCGCAACCTGAAGATACTGGCGTACCTGCTCACCAAGATAACCGAGGCCGATTACGAATTCTGTCTCCGTCGGAAACTTTTCGATAATGTGTGAAATGATTGCCTTACCATCAATCGGGTGTAGTGCCTTGTTAAGCTGCAAACCCAAAGCCCCCATGCGGGCACCCTTACCGGCCGTAAGAACACAGACCGTCTGGATATTATTCAATGTCCATGCTCCTTATTGATGCGGCCATCGGGTCGCCTGCTGTCATCAATCACACGAACAACATCATCGAGATGCGGCGTGGATGTTTCGTACAAGACAATGTCCGTTATAGCCTCCAACCGATGCAGTGTTGATGGCATCACGTCCACACTACTCACGGGCTCAATTTGAACAGCCGCTGTATCCGCAGGTGTCACCAAATCGTTCGCAACTGCGGCATTATTCTTGTAGTGCAGCTTGGCCGTGCCTTGGAAAAGTACATTCGTCTCTTGTTTGAAGTTATGGTACTGCAGACTTGTTTTGGTACCTGCCAACACAAAGACTTGTTTGAGCGCATAGCATGGGTGTTGACCATTAATCCACAACTCGTGCCCCCATGGCTTGGCAACCTTGTAAATATCTGCATAACGCATAAAGAAAAGCCCCCTAATATTGGGGTGAGGTTGGGATGTGCCTGCCACCAGCAGTTTTACAGCACCTCCTTGAATGCTAAGACGAACTGCACAGTCTTCGGCTTGCACCCTGTCCCCCTGCTCCAGCTTTTCCTCCACCCCTTCAACAGTCACCACTGCCTGGGTTGGTTTGTGAAAAACATATACGCTGAATGAACGCAGATCGCTAAAGTGAACCTCCTCGCTTGCGCGTGTCTCATAAATGAAATATTCGTAGGGGCCGGTTCCAAGCAGTTCTTTGCCCTGTTTGCCCAGTTGAAACTGCTTAACTCTATTGCCGCCGAAGTCTTTAATGTTCATAGTCGTGGTGAAGTGAAAAACTTATACTTGTATGGGGTGAGCACCCTTGTTGTCGAACATTCATGATATTCATCGACATGAGTCCGAATAGAGCAAAGATGCTGAATGGAAGAGGGAAAGATGCGCCTCAAATTCGATAAGACTTAAATTCTGGATGAAACTCAAAGAAGTGTTCATAAAAATTTTTGACATACTGTTGCATAGACCAACGACTATTGAACCCGTATTTATTGCGCATCCAGCGCCGGCCCTCCTCAACATAAAGCATTAGATTCTCCTCATACCCTTCCGTCTTGATCAGGTCTGCCTGGTTGAGCAGATGAGATTCGTTTTCGCCAGCCCAGACTTCAGCGGTGATGGCGGCAGCCCAGTCGTTGGCATAGGCCTTGGCGATCAGCTCGCTCTCAGAACCATAGCCCCGGAAATTGGAACCATCAAACAGGAAACCCATGGGATCAGGCTGATCCTTATTAAGTATAGCTTCCATGAACGCACGACGTAGCAGATAAGCATTGTTATGGATAAACCAGAAGTATCTGGTGGATTGCTCCTTGAGCAGCAGTCGCTCTCCCCAGCGCGCGGAGCAAGGGGAAAGAATGCCCACGCGCGGGTGTTGATCCAAAATGCTCATTAGAGGTGTCAGAGTTGGGCTGCCCTGCAACTCCGTGTCGTTAGTCAACAAGAAGAAGGCCTCATACTGGTCAAACTTGCCCTCCTTCCAGAGCTGACAAAGGCCGTAGTTCATCCCACGCGAGTAACGCAGGCCGTGTGTGAGCGCGTCCGGCCAATCCGCATGCCACGTGGCATAGCGGGACAAGCATTCGGGGTCGGAGCCAGCCTCGACGACAAACACGTCCGTAGCATCTCCGTCGTGATGCACAAGATGCTCACAGAGCCGATTTGTGACCTCTGGCAAATTTCGGTTGAGGATGATGGTAGCTACTCGCTTCATATGGATCTCACCAAGCGGAAGTTACGGAGGTAGCGCAAGATGCCTTGCTTGACCTGTTGTTTAAGATACTGTTCGAGTTCGATGCCCTTGTGGGCCAGCCCTCTGCTGGCTTCTTCTTTTAACTCAGCACATTCGGGTTTTGAGAATACATAGTGCCCGGCAATAATCGAGCGATCCCGGTCAGTTGCGCTGGTATTGCGTAACATCCATTTGTCCCATTTATTGGAGTCATAGGCCAATTGTAGGAATCGTTCGGAGAGTTTTGAAAGCCCGTTGTCCTCCAACACTGAAACCAGAGCTCGGGTCTCGGTGACACCGAACTCCGGTGCGACATTCGCAGCGTGGATACCCAAACGAGGATGCCATTGCAAGGCCTCGTCGGAAAGGTAATCTGTGTTGTGCTCCTTCATGAGAATGCCATACCGATTGCAAGTCTCAATCATTTTTGGCACTTGAATCTCGGCCGGCAGTTCATCAACCACGCGGACGGGGCTATCGAATGAACCTATGTTGCGCGTTTCCATCACGCGAGTTCCAGACTGAATTACCACGAAGGAAGGCTGGGGTAGGCAGTTCTTTTTACAGAAGTGCTGAACCGCGTTCAATGTGTAGTCCAACTCCTCCTGGGTATTGGTGCTGCCGCTCTGTTCTTCGGTGCCGATTTCGAAAATTACTTCCTGGCCCAGTTGATTGGCATGGCTCCAACAAAATTCATACAGTTCGAAGATGCGATCCAGCACCTCGTCCACGTCCGGTTGACCATGTATATCAACGCTGGGGTCGATGTGCAAAACCTGAAAGCCCGCCTCCAAATCAGCCCGATAGGACGACTTAGCCGACTCCATGGCCCGTCGCAGACTGAACTTTGCGTCTTTCTCCTTGCTGTTCTGCCAAGGGCCGCCATGGTCACGCGCGAGCAAAACTTTCCCCTTTTTGTCGCTGTCTATGACATAGCGGGCAAATTCAGTCGTTGTCCAGTTGTTGACATAGCCCCCGCCAAACTCTTCTGAATCGATCTGTCGGCGGCTTGCGATCAGAAAAATCGGCACTTCATGTTCGTTTGCCAACTCCACAGCCGCATCGACGCAGTTCGCGCTCATTGGCCCCACACCCAGCAACGTGCAACGCCGCTTGCGAAGGAACGACTCCAGTCTCTGGTGAATCATACCGCCCATTCCCCTGAAAGCTTGCCTTGGGAGCTTGGCAGTTCGCTTGGGTTATAGGGAGTAAAAAATTTTTCCATGATGTGCAGGCATGCCTCCGCCACGGCACGATCCCCGCCTGATCGCTCAGTAACATAATTGGCATATTGCTTGGCTAGTTTATCCGCATTGGCTGGGGCAACTGAATACCCAACCTGCTTCATCACATAATGATCAAAAATACCATCGCCCATATAAATAACATTATTAAGCGGGAAGCGTTCAGCGATCCATTCCACACGCCGAATAGTGCTCACCAGATCAAGAGAAAATCCCATGTCATCGACAATCCGCTTTTTACTTATGGGAAACCCTTTTTTGTCGCCGGTGACAAATCGTATGTCCAGAAACGATTTAATCAATGAAATACCATCATTGTCATCGGGGCCGAAGATCTTCATGGCTTTACCCTCCGCGGTATAAAAGAATTGCCCTGTGGTCATGACGCCGTCGACATCCAGGATAAAACAGGCAGGTTTAATATTTTCTTGTGCCATCATAGGCTTCCCCCGGTTTTTCGTCTTCCAATAGGTGGGTTTCATGCTACCAGTTTTTTCTCATGCTGAGAGCTGATCCAGTCATTCCAGAGCTGAGTCGGCGACTTGTGGCCGAGGGTCGAGTGCCGCCGTTCCCGGTTGTAAAACGTCTCAATGTGCCCGAAGGGCATGGCTGCCATTTCCCCGCGTGTCGCAAAGCGTTCCCCATGCACCCACTCGTTCTTGAAACTATTGAACCAGCTCTCAGTCGGGGTGTTGTCCCGGCAGTTACCCGCTTGACCGTCAATTCCTTAAACTCGGTCGCGTATTCCTGCTTCGGTATCTTCATCGTATTTCCTTCCATAGCGACTGCGATTTTACGTCACCCTTGGAAGACTATTTTCAGGGGAAGCTCAGTCTCGCAATCTTTAACATATCGTACTTTCATAACTACTCTATCTTCAACTACGTTGGTAGCCGAGATTCAGGGGTAAATTCCCTATATGCACTGCACACTTAAAGAAAGTCGGCTACCATACACTCACTTCATCGCGAGCATCGTCTCTGGCGTACCTGCTTCCACCACCCGCCCCTGTTCCAGCCGGTAGAGCCGATCGCAATGTGCCACGGTGGAGAGGCGGTGGGCGATGATGAGGATAGTCTTGGTGCCTTGCAGAGCGCGCACTGCCTGCATCACGCCTCGCTCAGCAACGGTATCAAGGGAACTGGTTGCCTCATCCAGTACAAGCACGGCAGGGTCGTGGTAGAGTGCGCGAGCAATGCCGATGCGCTGGCACTGTCCACCGGAGAGGCGGACCCCGCGCTCGCCCACGAGCGTATCCAGCCCCCCCGGCAGGCTATGCACATACTCTTCCAGTTGCGCAGCGCGTATGGCACGCCATACTGCTACCTCGTCGATCTGCTCATTCGGCAGGCCGAAAGCCACATTGCGAGCCAAAGTGTCATCGGTGAGGAAGATCGATTGCGGGACATAGCCTATTTGGTCCTGCCAGTTGCGTAAGGCGCACTGAATGTCTTCCCCGTCCACCCATACCACTCCAGCATCAGGCGTAAGTAGCCCGAGCAGAACATCCACCAGCGTACTTTTGCCGGCACCGCTAGCGCCAATCAAGCCTACCGACTCGCCTCGGCGGACGACAAGCGAGAGTTCGTGAAGTGCAATTGAAGATGCACCGGGATAAGAGTAGTTGACCTTGCTTAGCTCCAATTCCGCCCGAAAGGGTATGACGGTGGTGCGAGTGGCAACCGCTTCCGGGGCAACAAGCTTGAGTTCCGCGTGGAGAATATCGATCACCGGCAGTCCGTAGCGCAATGATTGTACCGCACTGAGGATACGGTTCGCCGAGGGCATGAGGCGAAACGCCACCATAGCGAACAGACCCAGCGTAGGCAGCACAGATCCCAACGCACGCCCTTGCGCAAGCATGCTAAGTACCAGCATGGCGAGACCGCCGACGGCAAGCAACTCTACCCACAGGCGCGGCAGTTGCTGCAGAGTGGCCTGCAACTGCCCGACACGCGCACTCTGCACATTATGCACGCGGTATTGCTCCAGGAAGTCAGTTTCCCTTCCGAGCAGCTTCACGTCCTTGGCACTGCCCAGGCCCTGCTGCAGGTGCTGAATACGCAAGCCCTCATGATGCTGCCGCACCTCTCCCCAGCGTGTGACACGTTCGTGGGTAAGACGATGAAATCCCCATCCCGCCGCACCCAATACAGACAGCACAATTAGTGCACCGACCGGCTCGACGATAAGCAGCAGGCTGCACAGACCAATGAGCACTAAAGCTTCCGTCAGCAAGCTCATGCCAGGGAGCATTGTATTGAAAGTAAAGATATTCACTTCGCCAGTGACATTGCGGATCAACTGCGCCGAGTTGCGCTGCAGGTGAAAGGTATAAGGTTGGCGCAGATAAACCGTGAACAGGCGCTGCGAAATTTGTGCCTGCACACCGAAGGCAAAACGCATCTGCCACCAGGCGAGTAAAGCTAGAAACAGTGCCTTGATGAGATACGCTCCGACCAGCACCAACATGCCACCAATGACAATGGTTTCCTGGCTGGGATTGCCCAGCGCTTGAAGGGCCGGTTTGAGCGCCGGGTAGCTGCCTGCGAAATCACTTTTCGTGAGCAACGCGATCACCGGAATCACCAGACCCACACCGAGAGTCTCTAGCACCATGCCGACGAACATTAGGCCCAGCAATGCCACCGCGCTGCGCCGCTCTTCTGAGGTAAGTAGTCCCCATATTTTGCGAGCCATAGTGGGGTTGTTTGAAGATTTATTGGTCATCGGGGTTTGTCAGGTTTCTTGGATTGGAGGCAGGGTCAGACCCTCATGCCACTACCGTAACGAGCTGCCGTTGTCGATTATCTGCTAGCGCGCGAGGGGCCGTGGAACGCGGAATAGCCGATGAGGCTTTGGCCTTCGCTTGATTGCGCGCGGCTCGACGCGCCCGTGGCGACAGGGAAGGCGGCGCGTGGCGATGTGCCTAGTACATGGGCAATCATCACCGAAACGCGCGCGCCTACGCTGTGGCGAAGCTGTTGATGGAAGGCATTGAGCATTTGCAATACGCCTGCCATCACTGCGCGTACCATCGAGTAGGCAAGCAGATACACGGCAACTTCCTTAGTCTTTCTATCATAGCGATGTTTTGCGTCACGCCCAGCCCCGCCGCTCGATTTCGGCGCACATTTTGTTGGCTGCCGCTATGAGCGTTGGCACAAAAGCATGGCCGGTTTGCAGGGCGCTACTGAGTACGGCTGGGTCTTCAACGTATTCGTGAACCATCTGGTTTCTGAGGTTGCGCATGGCCATCCATTCGTCGGTAGACTTGAGTAGCTCCAAGCGTTCGGCCCGGTCAAGATTGTCGATGGCGGCGGATGGCTTTTCACCCAGGGCGGCCAGGAGTAACGGCAATAGTTTGTCACCCACGGTGTCTTGCAGGCGGCCAAATCTGCCCACGAAGGCTTCCACCCGCTCTGCCAGGTCGGGGTCTTCTTCGAGCCGGGATGCTTGCTCCAGGGTAAACAAGTCTTCAAACAGGCGCTGGTCTGTGGTGGCGAGGTGATTGCATTCTTTGCGCACGACTCGAGCTAAAAATTGCAGGCGCAATGCGGTTTTCGGTTCCACTGTCATAGCAACTTCCCTTCTTTGAATGCCATGTCGTGGATGGGCAGGCGCATGAGGTTGGGTGCGCTGAGCAGGACGTCCACTTTGCGCCCATGCATGACGCGCGACACTAGCGCCGACATTTGCGCGGCCATGAGTGCGGGGTTGTCTACGGGTTCCGGTAATTCAAGCATGAGATCAAGATCCCCACCGTGCGCAGCGTCATCAAGCCTGGAGCCGAAAACTCGCACGCGGGATTGGCTTCCCGCTACTTGGCGAGCAAGTTGGCGAATCGCTTGGACTTGATGGTCAGTCAGGCGCATGTTTTTGAACCTTCCCCGGATTTCGAACTAACGATCGGAAGCGACGGAGCGCGCCGTATCAACTGATCCACGCCATGCACTAATAAAAATGTGGGCACCAACGGCACCGCCTTAAGCCTGCTGATGGACGTTCAGCTTTGCGCTTACCCATGAAACCGGAAAGGATAACACAACCCGCTACCGCATGAGTGCAGCGGAACAGTGCTCGCCTCCACCTGTCCGTCATCCCACCGGCTCGAACAATTGCGCCAGATCGGCCTGGCTCAGCTTGAGCTTGCCGCCACCTTCGCCCAGCAGCGCTTCCGCGAGTTCTTTTTTGTGTGCTTGCAGGGCGGCGATTTTTTCTTCTACGGTGTGCTCGGTGAGCAGCTTGTAGACGAACACCGGTTTGTCCTGGCCGATGCGGTAGGCGCGGTCGGTGGCCTGGGCCTCTACTGCGGGGTTCCACCATGGGTCGTAGTGGATGACGGTGTCGGCGGCGGTGAGGTTGAGGCCGGTGCCGCCGGCCTTGAGGCTGATCAGGAAGATCGGCACTTGGCCGGCCTGGAATTGGTCCACGGGGGTGGCGCGGTCGCGGGTTTGGCCGGTGAGTTTGACGTAGGCGAGTTTGCGCGCGGTGAGTTCGGCTTCGATCAGTTCCAGCATGCTGGTGAATTGCGAGAACAGCAGGATGCGGCGGCCTTCTTCGACCATCTCCGGCAGCATGGTCATGAGCAGGTCGAGCTTGGCCGACTGCTTCACTTTCTTCGCCGCGTCGAGCTTGAGCAGGCGCGGGTCACAGCAGCACTGGCGCAGCTTGAGCAGCGCGTCGAGGATGATGATGCGGCTGCGGTCCAGCCCTTTCTTTTCCACCTCTTCGCGCACGCGCTGGTGCATGGCGGCGCGCACGGTTTCGTAGAGGTCGCGCTGCGCGCCTTCGAGGCTGACGGTGCGGATGATTTCGGTTTTCTGCGGCAATTCCGTGGCCACCTGGATCTTGGTGCGGCGCAGCAGGAATGGCTTGACGCGCTGGGCCAACAGTTTGCGCCGGGGCTCGTCGCCTTCCTTTTCGATTGGGTTGCGGTAGAGCCGCTTGAAGCGCCGCTCGTCCCCCAGCAGACCGGGCATGAGAAAGTGAAACAGCGACCACAATTCGCCCAGGTGGTTTTCCATCGGGGTGCCGGTCAGGCACAGGCGGTGGCGTGCGGGAATGGCGCGGGCGATTTCCGTGGCCTTGGCACGCGGGTTTTTGATGAGTTGCGCTTCGTCCAGAATCAGCAAGTGGTAGGACTGGGCCAGCAGCGCCTCTTCGTCCCGCGCCAGCAGGGGGTAGGTGGTCAGCACCAGGTCGTGTTCGGCGATGGCCTCGAAGCGTGTCTTGCGCTCGGTGCCGTGCAGCACCAGCACCTTGAGCCCGGGGGCGAATTGCTGCGCCTCGCGGCGCCAGTTGTGGATCAGGCTGGTGGGTGCCACCACCAGGCTGGGCTTGTCCATGCGGCCGCTCTGTTTTTCCAGCAGCAAATGGGCCAGGGCCTGCACCGTTTTGCCCAGCCCCATGTCGTCGGCGAGTATGCCGCCCAGGCCGTATTCGCGCAGGAATTGCAGCCAGTTGAGGCCTTCCTGCTGGTACGGCCTGAGTTTGGCCTTGAAGCCTTTGGGCAGGCGCGCTTTCTCGATGCCGGCGAAGTCTTTCAGGCGCTCGGCGAAGGCCCTCAGCTTTTCTCCGCCCGCCCATTGCAGCGGGCCGTCCGGCGCCAGGTCGAGCAGTTGCGGGCTGGCCAGGCGGGACAAGCGCAGGCGTCCCTGCTGGTCCAGTGCGCCGGGGTCGAACAGTTCCGCCAGGGTGGCGAGTATGGGGCGCACCCGTGCCATCGGCAGGCGCAGCAAGCGCTGCTCGTCGAGGTGGACCAGAATGCTCGCGTTGTCTTCCGTGGCAAGATCGGACAGGTCGGAGTCGGCGGGCATGTCACGGATCAGGCCGGCCAGCAGGGGCAGCAGTTCGACGCGCTTTCCTTCCACTTCGATGCCCATGCCCAGGTCGAACCAGTCGCCGCCCTCTTCGATCTCGGCGTGCCACCCCTCCGGCTCCACCAAGTGAAAGCGGAAGCTCGGCTGCATCTCGATCGGCCAGCCCAGCCGCCGCAGTTCCGCCATGCCGGACAGGGTGAAATTCAGCCAGCCTTGCTCGCCCTGTAGATGCACGAAGCTGCTGCGCGGCAAACCTTGCGTCACCCGCGGCGCAAAACCCAGGCGCACCAGGGCGGCCACGGCGTGCCGTTCGGCGTTGTGGTCGCGGGCGATGATCAGAAATTCGTCGCCGCTTCTGCGCTTGATTGTGTTGCCGGGCTCGCTGGCATCGATCTCGGCCTCGCCGTAGCTGAAGTGCAGAGTGGCATAGTCTTCCCATCGTTTCGCCGCTCCCCAGCGCGCCTGCAGGTAATCCGGCTGGGACAGTTGCACGCTGCCCAACACGAGGCGCGGCACCGGTTTGATGCCGCTGATTTGCCTGACCTCGATGCGCTTCGGCTGTGGCAGGCTGGCCGCGGGCGCCAGGTCGGCGAGGCGCGGCACCAGCGCCTCCACCTGCGCCGTCTCCAGCGCCGGACCGGTGACGAGCGCACCGGCCAAGGCGTCGTCGATGCCGGTGGCGAGCGGACCGCAGCAATGCTGCTCCACATCGAGGAACCAGGGCGGGCTTAGCGGCAGCATCTGCACACCGGCCCCCACGTCCACACTCAGCCGCTGCCGGCCGGCTTCGTCCTCGCGCCAGGCAAGCGCGGCCGTGCGCGGCTCGGCCAGGCGCAGGGCGGGGCTGTCCTTGCTCTGCCAATGGGCGCGGCCGGTCTCTATCATTTCGCGCAGCAGGCGCGCGCCCCATGCCTCGCGCAGGCTGCTGTCCGAACTGTGGACCCGGTTCGCGGCAAGCTGGCGCATGATGGCGGTGTCGGCCGGGAGCAAGAAGTTGGCGGTGGAATGCAGGTTGCCGCTGAAGTCGGTTCCCTGGCCGTAGCTGCCGTCCTTGAGCAGCCGCGTTTTGTTCAGCCGCACCTCCAGGCGCGCGGCGGGTTGGCCGGATAGTTGCAGCAGGTAGAGCAGCCTGTCCTTGACGTTGTCCGGGTGGCCGCCTGCCGGAGCGGTCGCCTGGGCGATGCGGCGCAGCCAGTCGTCGACGAGATAGTCCGAAGCCGCCGGCGCATGGGTCTTCCCCGATTGTCGTGCCGGGATTTCCTGCAGCACCGCAGCGACATGCTTGCAGTTGTACACCATCGGGCATGTGCAGTGGCCGCCGACCTGCAACTTGCCGCGCGCGTCGCGGGACAGCGTGATGACGGTGCGGTAGGTTTGTCCCCCGCTTCCCTGCACCTCGGCGGAAACCAGATCACCGTCGACGGTGATCTTGACCGACTGCACCTTGCCGCGCGCCTGATAATCGCCACCCCTGGCGAACGTGATGGGGTCGAAGATGGATTTCAGTTCTGAGATGGAGTAATGCATGGGGCTACTTTGATGCTCAAAGAATCAAGCCGCCGTCTTGCAGCCCTCAAGCAGCCTGGTAGCCTTTGTACCAGGCGACGAACTTCGCGATTCCTTCCTTCAGCGGCGTGCTCGGTTCGAATCCGACGGCTTGGCGTAGATCATCGACATCCGCGTACGTTGCGACCACATCCCCAGCCTGCATCGGCAACATGTTTTTCACGGCCTGTTTTCCCACCGCATTTTCGATGGTTTCGATGAACGTCATCAGTTCGACCGGTTCGTGGTTGCCGATGTTGTAGAGCCGGTAGGGCGCGTAGCTGGTGCCGGCGTCGGGATGTGCGGTGTCGAACTTGGGGTCGGGGGTTGCAGTGTGGTCGAGCACGCGGATCACGCCTTCGACGATGTCGTCGATGTAGGTGAAATCGCGCTGCATTTTGCCGTTGTTGAAGACGTCGATGGGCCTGCCTTCCAGGATGGCGCTGGCGAATAGCGAGGGCGACATGTCGGGGCGGCCCCACGGGCCGTATACGGTGAAGAAGCGCAGGCCTGTGGTGGGCAGGTTGTAGAGATGGCTGTAGGTGTGCGCCATCAGCTCGTTGGCTTTTTTGGTGGCGGCGTACAGGCTCACCGGGTGGTCGACGTTTTGGTGCACGGAAAACGGCATGGCGGTGTTGGCGCCGTAGACGCTGGAGCTGCTGGCGTAGACCAGGTGTTCGACGCGGTTGTGGCGGCAGCCTTCCAGGACGTTGGTGAAGCCGACGATGTTGCTGCTGATGTAGGCGTGTGGGTTTTTCAGGGAATAGCGCACGCCGGGCTGTGCGGCGAGGTTGACCACGCGTTGAAAACCCTCGCGGGCAAACAGTTCGGCCATGATGTCGCGGTCGGCGATATCGAGTTTGACGAAGCGGAATCCGTCGAAGCCGGCGAGCTGTTCCAGTCTGTCCTGCTTGAGCTTCACGTCGTAGTAGTCGTTGAGGTTGTCCACGCCCACGACTTCGTCGCCGCGTTGCAACAAGCGCTTGGCGACGTGCATGCCGATAAATCCGGCGGCGCCGGTGACCAGGACTTTCATAGCTGACATTCTCGGTGAAGTTTCGGGGGTGTTATGTTAGCACGGCTAGTCGGGGCGCTTCATGGCGATCAGCTTTGCGTATTTGGTGAAGCTGTTGCAGCAGCCGATGAGGATGTGCACCAATCCCGGCAGGCCGTCGAGAAAGCCCCCGCGCAGCACGTAGAATTTCAAAAAGCGCAACGCGGGGCTGAGCAGCAGATGCCCGGCGTGGGCTGTTTTTCCTTGCCGGAACAGGATTTCGGCTTGCAGGGTAGTGTAGCGGTTTTGCTTGTCCAGGTAGGTTGCGAGGTTCTCGCCGGACTCGTGCAGCAGGTCGCCCTTGAGTTCGCCCAGAGGGGCCGAGGTGACGACTTTTTCGTGCACCGTGTCCTCGCTCCAGTGCGCGGATTTGCGGTTGAACAGGCGCAGGCTGCGGTCCGGGTAGCCCTCGCCATGCCTGAGCCAGCGCCCCATGAAGCGGTTGCAGCGTGGCATGCGGTAAGCCTGGAACTGCGGCTTCTGCAGCACTGCTTCGATCTCCCGGCGCAAGGGCTCGCTTACGCGCTCGTCGCAGTCGAGGCAGAGCACCCAGTCGTGGCTCGCGGCGTTGACGGCGGCTTGCTTTTGCCTGCCGAAACCCAGCCAGTCCTGATGGATCACCGTGGCGCCATATCTCTTGGCGATCTCCACCGTGGCATCGCGGCTGCCGGAGTCCAGCACCACGATTTCGTCGGCGAAGGCGACGGACTGCAAACAGGCCTCGATCTGGTGCGCGGCGTTGAGCGCAATGATGGTGACCGACAAAGGCTGTTTTTTTGCGGTTTGCTGCGCCATCATCTCGCGTCCTAATGGATCATCTGGGTTGAAATCGTCTGCGCATTCTATGCGCAAACCCGGTTTGAGGGGAATGCGCAACCGCGTAGAATACGCGCATGCCGAAAATCCTGCTGATCAAGACTTCCTCCATGGGGGACGTGATCCACAATCTGCCCGTCGTCAGCGACATTCGCGCGCACGTTCCCGACGCCCACATCGACTGGGTGGTTGAGGAGGGTTTCGCCGGCATTCCGAAGCTTCACCCCGGTGTGGCGGAAGTCATTCCGGTGGCCGTGCGGCGCTGGCGCAAAGCGTTGCTCAGTGCGGCGGTGCGGGGGGAAATGCGCGCATTCCGGCAGCGCTTGCGTCAAACGCAATACGACTTCGTGCTGGACAGCCAAGGGTTGATCAAGAGCGCGCTCATCACCCGGCAGGCGCGTGGCCTGCGCTGCGGCTACGCCTGGGAAAGTGCGCGCGAGCCGGCCTCGGCCCTTTGTTACGACCGCACCTTCCACGTTGCGAAAGCCCTGCATGCGGTGGAGCGTAACCGGCTACTGGCGGCGCAAGTTTTTGGCTATACGCCAGCGGCGCGGGTCGACTACGGCATCCGCGCGCCGGCCATCGCGCTGCCCTGGCTGCCGCCACAGCCCTACGCCGTGCTGCTGCATGCCACCAGCCGCGACGACAAGCTGTGGCCGGAAGCGGACTGGGTAGCACTCGGGCAGCATTTGAACCGTCAGGGCATGGCCTGCGTCCTGCCTTGGGGCGGGGCGCACGAAGAGGAGCGCAGCCGCCGCCTCGCAGCGCGCATCTCCCAAGCCGCGGTGCCGCCCGCATTGGGGCTGGAGCCATTGGCGACGCTGCTGGCGGGGGCCGCGGTAACGGTGGGGGTCGATACCGGCTTGACTCATCTTGCGGCGGCGCTGGAAGTGCCCGTGGTTGCCCTCTACTGCGCCACCAGTCCGGCTCTCACCGGGGTTTACACCAGTGGCCCCGGCGTCAATCTGGGTGGGGCAGGGGAGCCGCCCAGCCTGGCTTCGGTCATCGCTACGGTCGAGAAGGTCATGGCTCATGCTTAGCAGGCTCGCCTACTCGCTGCTGTTGCTGCTGCTGTTCCCCTACACGTTGTTCCATTTGCTGTGGCGGGCGCGGCGGCAGCCGGCCTATCTGCAGCACGTCGCCGAGCGCTTCGGCTTTTACCGCATCGCGGCGGGCAAGCCGCTGATCTGGGTGCATGCCGTGTCGGTCGGGGAAACGCGCGCCGCCGTGCCGCTGGTGCACAGCCTCATGCAGCGCTATCCCGGCTACCAGATACTGCTCACGCACATGACGCCGACCGGGCGCGAGGCTGGCGAGGAGCTATTCGGCGACGCGGTGTTGCGCTGCTATCTGCCCTATGACTACGCTTTCGCGGTGCGGCGCTTCCTGCGCCATTTCGGGCCGGCACTTGGTGTGCTGGTGGAAACGGAGCTGTGGTTCAACCTCATTAACCGCTGCGCGGCGAAGGAGATTCCGTTGCTGCTGGTGAATGCGCGCATGTCGGAGAAATCCGCCGCCAAGTACGCGCGCTTTCCCAGCCTCACGCGCACCTGCCTGCAGCGCCTCGCGGCAGTCGCCGTGCAGTCCGAAGCCGACGCCGTGCGGTTGGCGGCCTTGGGCGCGGCTGCCCCGCAGGTAACCGGCAACTTGAAGTTCGACGTAGCCCCTCCCGAACAGATGCTGCAGCAGGGCGCGCAGTTGCGCGAACTGCTGGGCAAGGATCGCCTGGTGCTGCTGGCGGCGAGCACGCGCGACGGCGAGGAAGCGTTGCTGCTCGACGCGCTGGCAGCGCTGCCGTGCCCGCCAGCGCTGCTGGTGGTGATCGTGCCGCGCCATCCGCAGCGTTTCGGTGAGGTGGCAGCCTTACTGCAAAGCCGCGCCGTTCCCTTTCAGCGCAGGAGCGCCCAGCAGGCGGTCGCGCCGGAGATACGGGTGGTCCTGGGAGACAGCATGGGGGAGATGTTCGCCTACTACACGGCCTGCGATGTCGCCTTCATCGGCGGCAGCCTGTTGCCTTACGGCGGGCAGAATTTAATCGAGGCGTGTGCGGTCGGCAAACCCGTTTTGCTCGGTCCGCACACCTTCAATTTCACGGAAGCGTCGAGGCTTGCCGTCGAGGCGGGTGCGGCGCTCCGGGTGGAGGATGCGGAAGGGGTGGTGCGGTGCGCACTGGAGTTGCTGCGGGACGACGCCGCACTGGCCGCGATGTCAGGCGCGGCGCTGGCGTTCAGCCACAAGCACAGGGGCGCGACGGGAAGGGCGATGGCGCTGATCGAAGCGTATTTGCAACGCCCGTAGGGCGCCCTACCGGGAGACTACTTCCCGCTCAGCCACTCGTTGACCTGCGCCAGGTCCGGCTCGCCCAGCGTGCCTACGGCGGCCCTGAGTTTGAGCTGGCTGAGGATGTAGTTGTAGCGCGCCTGGGCCAGGTCGCGGCGGGCGGAATAGAGTTGCTGCTGGGCATTGAGTACGTCGACGCCGGTGCGCACGCCGACTTCCAGGCCGAGCTTGGTCGAGTCCAGTGAGCTTTGATTGGAAATCAGCGCCTGCTCCAGCGCCCTCACCTGTGCCGCGCCGCTGTTCACGCCGAGAAACGCCTGGCGCGTTTGCAGATCCACCTGGCGGCGCGCGTCCTCCGCGTCCTGGCGGGCTTTTTCCTGGTAGGCCTTCGCCTCGCGCACCTTCGAAGTCAGTGCGCCGCCCTGGTATACCGGCACGTTGAGCTGCAGGCCTATGACCTTGCTGGTGGTGTCGGTGCCGCCAAAGCTGCCGCCGCTCGCGCTGTTGCTGCCATAGCTGGCCACCAGGTCCAGGGTCGGGTAGCGCCCGCCGCGGTTGCGCTCGACTTCCTGCGCGGCGATGTCCAGCGCGGCACGCTGCACGCGCAATTGCAGGTTTTCCTTCTCCGCGTTGGCCACCCACTGTTCCATGTCATTGGGCTCGGGGAGTTTCAGCGGCAGCTTTTCGCCCAAGGGCGAGAGCTTTTCCGGGACCTTGGCGACGATCCTCTGCAACGCGCTGCGCTTGACCTCCAGATCGTTCTGCGCGGCAATTTCCTGTGCCGTGGTGAGGTCGAAACGGGCTTGCGCCTCGTGGGTGTCGGTGATGGTCGCCGTGCCCACCTCGAAATTGCGCTTGGCTTGGGCGAGCTGTTCCGCAATTGCGGCCTTCTGCGCCCCGGAGAGAGAGACATTGTCCTGCGCCAGCAGCACGTCGAAGTAAGCCTGCGCTACGCGCAGAACCAGATCCTGGCGGGCGATGGCGAATTGTGCTTCGGCCTGGGAGACCAGCGACTTGGATTCCTGGTACTGGGCAAGATTCTGTTTGCGGTAGAGCGGCTGGTTTAGCGACAGGGTGTAGCCGTTGCTGTTATAGCTGTGGGCGCCGCTGGAAAGGCCGAGGACGGTGCTGCGGTATTGGGTGTCGACATCGTTGTAGTTGGTGTTGCCGCCCAGACTGACCGTTGGCAGCAGCAGGGCGCGCCCTTGCGGCAGCTTCTCCTGGCCGGCGCGGTAGGCGGCCTGTGCCGACGCGAAAGCGGCGTCCTGGCTCTGAGCGTCGCGGTACACCTCCACCAGATCGGCCGCATGGGTTGGCATCGCCGCCCCGGCCAGCAATAATCCGACTAAGCGCTTCATTGGTTGCCGCTCCTTACTTAAACATCAAAAAACGAATCGTTCCGGTTGCAACGCATTCTTCAGGGGCGCAACGCAGGTCTCGAATAGTACCACCGTATTGTAGGCGCCCTCGGCCACGCAGGTGACCAGTTGGGCCTCCATGGCCGGCGCATCGCCCACGATGGCAAACAACCTGCCCCCGACCTTGAGGCTTTTGAGGAATTCTTCCGGGAGCACCGGCACGGACCCGGTCAGCACGATGGCGTCGTACGGGCCGTGCTTGCCCCAGCCGCGCGCCGCGTCGCCGACCTCCAGCGTGACGTTGTTCAGATCGTGCGCCTTGAGTTTGCGCTCTGCCTCGGCCTTGAACTCGGGGACGATTTCCATGCTGAATACGTGGCCGGCTTGGTGCGCCAGCAAGGCGGTCAGGTAGCCGCTGCCGGTGCCGACCTCCAGCACCTGATCGGTTTTCTTGAGGTGTAGCTCCTGCAGGATGCGCGCTTCCATCTTGGGCGACAGCATCGCTTCGCCGTGTCCCAGGGGGATTTCCATGTCGACGAAGGCAAGCGTGCGATAGGTCTCGGGAACATACTCCTCGCGCTTGACCTGGGATAGCAAGTCCAGCACCTCCAGATTCAGGACGTCCCAGGGACGAATTTGCTGTTCCACCATGTTGAAACGCGCCTGCTCGATATCCATGCCGTTACTCCAATTTATAGCCTAGGCTTTAGCCCGGTTGTTTCATAAATTCGTGCGATGATCGCGCAGGATTTTGATTGATAGGGAAGTTTTGTGAAGGAGTGCCGTAGTTATTCATACGGCCGACCGAACAAAATCTTTCCTATCAATCAAAAGACCAGCGAGGGCGTGCGTCAATTTATGAAACATCCGGGCTAGATCGTGGGTTGCAATTATTCCACATTTCCAGTAGCTTCACACAACTAGCTAGGGGTCCGCGTCCGCCCAGGACCGGTGAGAAATACCCTTTGAACCTGATACGGATAATGCCGTCGCAGGGAAGCGTTGCTGCTGCAATGTTCCTTGCGCTGTTGCCAAGGAGTCCCGCATGAATGCCAATCCCCAATTCTTGAGCCAGACCGCGCACGTCGATGAAGCGGCCGTCAAACCGTTGCCGAATTCGCGCAAGGTTTACGTGCAGGGCTCGCGCCCCGACATCCGCGTCCCCATGCGCGAGATCAGCCAGTCGGATACGCCTGCCGGCATGGGCGCGGAAAAGAATCCGCCGATTTTCGTCTACGATACCTCGGGGCCTTACACCGACCCGGCGGTGAAAATCGACGTCCGCTCCGGACTGCCCTCGGTGCGCGGCGCATGGATAGAGGGCCGTGGCGATACCGAGGCGCTGGGCGCCCCGTCTTCCGCCTTCGGCAGAGAGCGCTTGGCCGACCCCAAGCTCGCCGAACTGCGCTTCAACCTGCAGCGCGCCCCGCGCCGCGCCAAGGCCGGCATGAACGTGAGCCAGATGCATTATGCGCGCGCCGGCATCATCACGCCGGAAATGGAATTCGTCGCCATCCGCGAGAACCAGCGCCGCGACAATCTGGCGGAAATCTTCACCCGCCAGCATCACGGCGAGTCTTTCGGCGCCGCCATTCCATCGGTGATCACGCCCGAGTTCGTGCGCTCCGAAATCGCCCGCGGCCGCGCCATCATCCCCGCCAACATCAACCACCCGGAACTGGAACCGGTCATCATCGGGCGCAATTTCCTGGTCAAGATCAACGGCAACATCGGCAATTCTGCGGTCAGTTCATCGATCGGCGAGGAGGTGGAGAAAATGACCTGGGGTATCCGCTGGGGCGCGGACACCATCATGGACCTCTCCACCGGCAAGAACATCCACGAAACCCGCGAATGGATATTGCGCAACAGCCCCGTGCCCATCGGCACCGTGCCCATCTACCAGGCGCTGGAAAAAGTCGACGGCAAGGCCGAGGAACTGACCTGGGAAATCTTCCGCGACACCCTGATCGAACAGGCTGAGCAGGGCGTGGACTACTTCACCATCCATGCCGGCGTGCTGCTCAGATACGTGCCGCTCACCGCCCGCCGCATGACGGGCATCGTGTCGCGCGGCGGCTCCATCATGGCCAAGTGGTGTCTCGCGCATCACAAGGAGAATTTCCTCTACACCCACTTCGAGGAAACCTGCGAGATCATGAAGGCCTACGACGTCAGCTTCAGCCTGGGCGACGGCCTGCGTCCCGGCTCCATCCACGACGCCAACGACGCCGCGCAGTTCGGCGAACTGGAGACCTTGGGCGAACTCACCAAAATCGCCTGGAAACACGACGTGCAAACCATGATCGAAGGCCCCGGCCACGTGCCCATGCACATGATCAAGGAGAACATGGACCTGCAACTGAAGCACTGCGACGAAGCGCCGTTCTACACCCTGGGCCCGCTCACCACCGACATCGCCCCGGGCTACGACCACATCACCTCCGGCATAGGCGCTGCCATGATAGGCTGGTTCGGCTGCGCCATGCTGTGCTACGTCACGCCCAAGGAGCACCTCGGCCTGCCCGACAAGGACGACGTCAAGGAAGGCATCATCACCTACAAGATTGCGGCGCACGCGGCGGACTTGGCCAAGGGCCACCCCGGCGCGCAGATTCGCGACAATGCCCTGTCCAAGGCGCGCTTCGAATTCCGCTGGGAAGACCAGTTCAACCTCGGCCTCGACCCCGACCGCGCACGCTCCTTCCACGACGAAACCCTGCCCAAGGACTCGGCCAAGGTGGCGCATTTCTGCTCCATGTGCGGGCCGCATTTCTGCTCGATGAAAATCTCCCAGGACGTGCGCGACTTCGCCGCGAGTCAAGGCGTGGACGAGCAGGAAGCGCTGGCCAAGGGCATGGAAATGAAATCGGTGGAGTTCGTCAAACAAGGGGCGGAGATTTACCGCAAGGCGTAGGTGTCCGTCGCGGTTTTTTCAGGAGCGTGAGCCATGTTCGCACTATCGAAACCGAGCCCGGCCGACGGCCGCGAGATCGACACCACGCTGGAAGGCAAGCCCTTCCGCGTCACCCTCAGCGCTGCCGCGCAACGGGAGCTGGCGCGGCGCTCGACCCCGCTCATTGCGGAGATGGAACTGTATTTCTCCTGCCTGATCCGCCTGCGGGTGCGCTTTTACGAGCGCGACGAAGAGGCTAGCGCCACACCCGTCAACGCCCAGATTTCGGTTCGATTCCGCCCGGTGATGACACGCAGTTGCGACCTGCACGAGGTCGAGGGTAAGCCGCCGCTGGGCGATTTCCCCATCGTCAAGCGTGCCCCTTACGTGCCGCATTGGCTGAGTCTCGACTACAAGAAGGGCGAATGGGTGGGTGAGTTCGGCTATACGACCACGAACAAGTAACCCGATCCTAACTCTCAGCGGTTACTTCCAATAGCAGGGGGTTCCAGTTACCATTTGCTCATGACACAACCGGCTGAAAAGCGAGCACTCATTTTCGATACGCCTGCATATCCTGCGAGCGAGGCGGCGCGCATTCTAAATCTATCCGTCAACACCGTCAGAGCATGGTGTTTCGGTCAAAACTATCGCTCGGCGACAGGCGCGCCCAAACGCTTCCAGCCTGTGATCCACCCGGCCGACATGAAAGGCCGCCTGCTTTCCTTCGCCAACCTGTGCGAACTGCACGTGCTCTCCGCGATTCGCCGGCATCACAAGATTTCGTTGCCCAAGGTTCGGGAAAGCGTGGAATACCTGCGTTCCCAACTGACGGTGGACAGACCTCTGATCGACCGTCAGTTCCTCACGAATGGAATCGATCTTTTCGTCGAACATGCTCCACAACTGCTGAACGTCTCACGGCAGGGTCAAGAAGCACTGCGGGGCGATTTTCAACTGGCGCTCGCCCGTATTGAACGGGATCATCAAGGCGCCCCAATTCGGTTGTTCCCGTTTAGCCGCACCTCTGTGTCGGATAAGGAACAACCCAAAGCCATCGTCATCGATCCGCGCCTGTCGTTTGGACGGCCGGTACTTTCCAGTGTGGCAATTCGTACCGATGTAATCGTGGGTCGCTTCCGTGCCGGCGACTCCATGGCGGAGATGGCGAAGGACTACGGCGTTGACGAAAAAGAAATCGAAGAAGCGCTCCGGTTCGAACAGCGCCGCACCGCCTGACGCTCCCACGCTTTTCATCGACATTTGCGCCTGGAGCCACCGGCTGGGCGAAGCATTGACCGGAGTCGGCGCGCCATTCATCGCGCTAACTCAGCACTTCCCATCGAATACCCCCGACGAAGAATGGTTGCGAGAAGTCGGGAAGCAAGGCTGGATTCGTCTGACACGCGACGAAAAGATTCGCCGCCGGCCAAACGAATTACGGGCATTTCGCGATCATGGCGTAATCGGTTTCGTGTTGACTGCGGGAAATGCCTCGGCCGCCGACACTGCCGCCTTGGTAACACGTGTGTATCCAAAACTCATTCACAAGGCAAAAACCGCGAAACCGCCCGCCATGTTTTCGGTGACCCTCGCCGGAACAATCAGCCAGATCAAACTTTAGCTCGTAGGTTGGGCTGACGAAGGAAGCCCAACAATAGCGTGGCCTTGCGTTGGGCTTCACAAGTTCAGCCCAACCTACGCGTGCTGGAAATCCGCTTAGGGTCGTTTTATACCCTCGTCAGGGGCCGGGAAGTGCCAGGAACGGCCATTGATGGCATACCAAGATTGCGTTGCTGACCGTCCGGTTCTCACTTCATAGCTGACCCATGAGGGTTATTGCCATCTGGCAGCAGGTCGACCGAAGCCACCATCACGTTTTTCTCAAGGCGCCTCTTGCATGCTTCACCATAAAGAGGCGCATAATCCAGTTGGCGACTGCCACCTTTTGATGCCAAATACTGGTCGCACCCTGGTGCGGTTCACTAAGACCCGGCTCACTCGTTGGAGGTAATATGAACAAGAACTTCGTAGCCGTGATCATCGGTTTTCTGGCCTGCTTATGCGGCACGGCAATCGCAGGGGAAGTTGGAAGTCCTGAGTGGGTGCAATACGTCCACCTTGAGCATGACAAAAAACACAAGGAAGCGATTGAGTTCTTGATAGCACGGGAACAGGCAGGCGATGGCTGGGCAAAGCAGACGCTCATGGAACGGTACAATGATATATTGCAGCGACCTGATTCCGTTCCTAAGGAGGCCCGCCCAATCATTGAAGCGCAGTTGGTCAGCCGAGCAGAATCGGGGGATGCCAAGGCCGAGTATGTGCTGGGGATGAAGTACCTTATGGACGCGGGAAAGAACGTCGAAGATCGAGGCAAGTTGCTGGCAAAGGGGGTGTCGTTGTTAGACAAGGTCGCCGATCAGGGAGGTGATGCATATACGAGTGCGATGCTGATCCTAAGCCAGATGGACGCCAAAGCTCTCGATGCCTACGGTATCAAAAGTCGATACATTAGCAATGCCCACAAACAGGTAGGTGGGAGGCCACAACCACCACCTCGATAGTATGGCGCCGCTCATGGAGCGGACTGAGGATTGGCAGCAATTCTTGCGGGCCTCAAGGAGACGCTAATCGCCTTCAAGGATGATGGTGCTTATTCAACGATCGCCAACCTCACAACTTGCTTCACATTTTAATGGGGGATGCCGTTAGAAACTGGTTGAGTTTCCCCAGCTTGATGGCCGTTATTGATTGCTCTGCGGCCATTTGCCGACAAGGTAGGGACAGTCGCCTTTGGGTCGGTCGCCGACATTCACTGCCGCGCCCCAAGCCCGTTCACGAAGACGCTGCTCAACAGTGGATGAGCTTGCGACATCGCCGGTAACGTTCACGCCACCAAGCAAGCACCGGCGCCTCCAGGTATTTGTTTTTCCGACCCCCCCTCCTATTGCGGCGACATTTGTAATGTAACGGCTAGCTGTTAGAATCCGGGCTTTTCCTCCCCAGACTAAAGACTATCGTGGACATCCTGATCCTGTTCAAAGCCTTCATCCTCGGCATCGTCGAAGGCCTCACCGAGTTCCTGCCTATTTCCAGCACCGGCCATCTCATTATCGTGGGCGACATGCTGGGTTTTAACGACGAGGTGGGCAAGGTGTTCGAGATCGTCATCCAGTTGGGGGCGATTCTTGCGGTGTGCTGGGAGTATCGCGCCAAGCTCGCCCACGTCGCGGGTGGCTTGGGCAGCGATCCGGCGGCGCGGCGTTTCGTGGTGAACGTGTTCATCGGTTTTCTGCCTGCTGCGGTGCTGGGCTTGCTGTTCATCAAGTCGATCAAGGCGCACTTGTTCCAGCCTTTTACCGTGGCCATCGCTTTTATCGTCGGCGGCCTGGTGATTTTCTGGGTGGAGAAGAAGGTATTCGCCCCCAGGGTAGAAAGCGTGGACGACATGGACTGGAAGGATGCCCTGAAGGTGGGCTGTGCCCAGGTGTTTTCGCTGATTCCGGGGACTTCGCGGTCCGGGGCGACCATCATCGGGGGCATGATTTTCGGGTTGAGCCGCAAGGCGGCGACCGAGTTCTCGTTCTTTCTGGCGATCCCGATCATGTTCGCCGCCACGTTCTACGACGTCTACAAGCACTGGGGGCTGCTGCATGCCAGTGACCTGGGCATGTTTGCGGTGGGCTTCGCGACGGCGTTCGTGAGCGCTTTCGTCGCCATCAGGGCGCTGCTACGCTACGTGGCGCACCATAGCTTCGTGGCCTTTGCCTGGTATCGGGTGGTGTTCGGAGTGGCTCTGCTGATCTACTACCGCGCGGAGCTGTTTCAAGCATTGTCCTGACAGCAGCGCCGGGTGCGCGGCCGCGGCCGCGTCAGTGTGCCGTTGGGTCTGTGGGCTTTTGCTTCAGGAAGCTCTCGATATGGCCGAGCAGTTCTTCTTCCTGGTACGGTTTGCCGAGGTATACGTTGACCCCGAGCTCGCGCGCGTAGTTGCGGTGTTTCTCGGCAGTGCGGGAGGTGATCATGATGATCGGTATGTCTGCCGTTTGCTGGTCGCCGCGGATGTTCTTGGTCAGTTCGAAGCCGTCCATGCGCGGCATTTCGATGTCCACCAGCATCACGTCGGGCATGCTGGTTTGCATCTGCTGCAGGGCATCTACCCCGTCCTTGGCGGTCACTACCTGGTAGCCCTCTCGCGACAGCAAACGGCTGGTGATCTTGCGCACCGTCAGGGAATCGTCCACCACCATGACGAGGGGCGCTGCCGCCTGCTGCCCATCCTCGACAAGCGCCGCGGCAGGAAGGGCGGCGAGCGGTGCGATGGCGTGGTGAGCCAGTTGCACCGGGTTGATGATCATCACGATTTGTCCGTTGCCCAGCACGGTGGCGCCGGCGATGCCGGAAACGCGCGAGAGCTGCGGGCCGATGTTTTTCACCACGACCTCGCGGTTGCCGAGCAGCTCATCCACGTGGATCGCCGCGTGCTGCGCGCCGCTGCGCAGCAGGATGACGAAGTTGTAGCGCTGCGGGGTGGGCGTGTGCTCCTGGTCGCCAAGCAGGCGCGGCAGATAGGAGAACGGATAGTGGTTGCCCTGCCAGTCGACTGACCCTGCCTCGTAAAGCTGCGCCAGCGCTTCCGGCTTGAGCTCCTGAACCTGCTCCACCATCGCGGATGGCAGCGCGTAGATGTGGTTGCCGCCGCGCACCAGCACGGCTTGCGTTACCGCCAGCGTGAGCGGCAGATAGATCGTGAACGTGGTGCCTTTACCCAGTTCGGATGCGACTTCGATGCGGCCACCCAGCCCGGTGATTTCGCTGCGCACCACGTCCATGCCGATACCGCGGCCGGCCACCTGGGTTACTTCCGTGGCGGTGGAAAAACCCGGTGTGAAAATGGTCTCCATCAATTGCGTCGGGGTGACGTCGTCTGCGGCGCTCAGCATGCCTGTTGCAATGGCCTTGGCACGGATCGCTTCGATATTGATGCCGGCGCCGTCGTCGCTGAACAGCAGAACGATTTCGTTGCCTTGCTGGCGCGCTTCCAACTGGATTTCGCCGAATTCCGGTTTGGACGCCGGGCGCTGCGCCCTGTCCTCCAGGCCGTGTGCAATCGCATTGCGCAGCAAGTGTTCGAACGGTGCCGTCATCTTCTCCAGCACGCTACGGTCTATCTCCACGTGGGCGCCGCGAATCTCCAGGTTGGCCCTTTTGCCGAGCTCCTTGGCGGTCTGGCGCACGATGCGGTGCAGCCGTTCCGCCAGGCTGCCCAGCGGAACCATGCGGATGCGCATCAGTTCCTGCTGCAAGTCGCGGGTCATGCGCGACTGCTGCAACAGCGCCGCCTCGGTTTCGTTGAGGTTTTTCAGCAAGTTCTGCTGCACGGTGGAAACGTCGTTGACGCTTTCCGCCATCATGCGGGTCAGTTCCTGGAAGCGGCTGAAGCGGTCGAATTCCAGCGGGTCGAATTCGACGCCATCTTCGTGCAGGTGTGAAAGGCGGGACTGCATCTGGCTTTCGGCCTGGATCTCCGTCTCGCGCAACTGGTTGCGCAAGCGGATCACGTTTTCGGTCAGGTCGAGCAGGGTCTGCTTGAAGCCCAGCATCTCGCCTTCGATGCGGGAGCGGGCGATACTCACTTCGCCGGCCTCGTTCACCAATCGGTCCACCACGTCCGCGCGTACGCGCAGCATGGCTTTCTGCGCTGCCTGCTCCACGTCCGCCACAGGCGTCTGCCGCGCCGCAAGCGTCCATGCCGGCTGGTCGGCGGACAAGACAGGAGCGGGTGCGGCGGCTTCCGGGGCGACTTCGCCGCCGCCACGCAACCGCTCCAGCGAATCGCCCAGCCGGTCGAACTCGGTTTCCAGCTCGTCGAACAGGGCTGGCGGGAGTTCGCCGGCTTCGGTGGCGGCAACGACACGGGTTTCCATGTGGTGGGTGAGTTCCCCCAGGCGCATCGCGCCTGCCATGCGCGCGCTGCCCTTCAGCGTGTGCAGGGAACGCTGCAGCGAGTGGGATATTTCACCGCTCTGCGGACTGGCGCGCCAGTCGCGCAATTGCGCTCCGACTTGAGGGAACAGTTCAGCCGCTTCCTCCATGAATATGGGGAGCAACTGCTCATCGAGATCGTCCGAAATGACGCGCCGGTCCGATTCGCCGGCGCGCGCGGGCTGGATAGCGGTAACGGGCTCGGCGGGGCTTTGCGGGGGCGGCTGCGGAATCGTGGCTTCGGCTTGGGCTCGGTCGGCCTCGGCGGCCGCGTTCTCGGCTGCCTTAGCGGCCTCTGCCTTTTCGCGATCGCCGCGCGCATGTTTCAACAGGGCTTGCAGTGAACGGATCAGTTGCTTGGCGGGCTTCACAGGCTTGTGGCTGCGAATCGAACCGACCATCGCTTCGAGCGCCGTGATCGCGTCGCCGGTGATTTTCAGTTGCTTGCCGGTGGCGGGCTGGGGATGTTCCAGCATTTCCTGTAGCCACTGTTCCAGAGCGTGTGCGAGGTCGGCCAGGGCGGAAAACCCAGTGGTGCCGGCAATGCCGCACAAGGTGTGGGCTGCGCGCATGAAATCGTGACGGATCGGCTCCTGTGGCTGCTTCTGCAACTGTGCGTATTCGCCTTGCAGCGTACCGATGTGGTGATCGGCCTCGGCCAGAAATATTGCGAACAGCCCCGGTGCAACGCTGACATCGCCGACGACGACGTCGCTTTCGACGAGCGCTTCAGCGGGCGCTTCCGGCTCGGGTTCGGGCTCCTCGATTGCTGCGATTTCGGGGCTGGGTGTGAATGCGGCTTCTGGTTCCGGCGCGGGAACGGCGATGGCAACTGCCTCAGGAAGTTCTTCCGGCAATGCCTCCGCCACCGCGAGTTCGATGGCAGGTGGCGTCTCCTTCTCCACCTGCGGCGGCTCGGATTCAGCCGCAGAGGTCGATTCGGCAAGCGGCGCGAATTCCACCGCGTCCGGCGCTGCCACGACCGCCATCTCGGCAAGCGGTTCCGGGCCTGGAGCCGCAATATCCAGTTCCTCCGCTGTGGCTTCGATCCCCTCCGCTGCCTCGTCCACCTCGGGTGGCTGCGGTGCGCCCGGTGGCGGCGGCGGAGGGGGCTCGCCGTTTTTCAGCCTTGCGGCGAGCGCCAACAATTCTGCGGCGTCTACTTCCACCGCGCCGTCGGCCTTCAGCTTCGCCACCCAGCGGCTAAAGCATTCGTGCGCCATGGTCAGCAATTCGAGCAGGGCCGGGGTTGCGCTCCTCTCGGCCTCGAGCCAGTTGTTCATGACCTGCTCGATGTTCCATGCCACTTCGCCCAGCGTGGTGAGGCCGACCATGCGACCGCTGCCTTTCAGGGTGTGGAAGCCGCGCCGGATAATGGTGAGGCTGTCGCGGTTGTGCGGCTGTTCGCGGCATACCTGCAAGTTCTCGGATACTCGCGCCAGAACCTCCTCCGCCTCTTCCAGGTAGATGCCCAATAGTTCCTGGTCGACGGTCTCTGCGGTGGCGTGCACCAAACGGCTGGCTTCGGCGGAAGGTGCTGCCTGCATTTTTGGCGCGGCGATCGCGGCAATCGCCGCCGTGAGGGCGGGGCTGGGCGCATCGCCGGCCTGTTCGAGCAAATCCAGCGCGGCCGTGGCCTGCTCCTTGAGTGCGCTGTCCACAACCAGATCGGCGTCGTGGCGCAATGCGGTCAAGGCCTCGCGCAGACTGTGGTGCGCGGAAACGTCCCCCGGCTGCTGCTGCCATAGTTCCAGGCATTCCTGGGCCATGCGTTTTTGATCGTCCAGCCCGGCTTCCACGCTGGCCGGCGCTGCCGGTGCCGCCGGCTCCGCTGCGATTTCCGGCTCCGCGGCCCTGGCCCGGAAACCGGGGCAGCGCTTCAGCACCTGCCCGATCAAGCTGTAGGCATCGTTGCGACCGTGCTGGACGGCTTCGATGTAAAAACCCAGACTGCTCAACCCATCGGCAACCAACTCAAGTTCATGCTGCTCGATGGCGCGATCAGGGTCGGCGAAGCCGTGGATCAGGAGTTGGCAGGCTTTGAGTAGATCGGCCGCGCGTTCCAGTTCGAGGATGTTGAGCGCGCCCATGACCTGCTTGATGTAAGAGTCGAGGCCGGGCAAATCGCCGCGCTTGGCGTTGTCGCGGAAGAAGCCGTCCAGGACCTGCTCGATGTGGCGCAGGTTGGTTTGAATCTCGTGCACCACCTGCGCCAACAGAATCTTCTCTTGTGCCTTGCGGCTGATCTCGTCGAGCAGCGGAATGTTGGGAATCCGGCTGACGTCGACGTTGCCATAGGCGCTGGCTTGCAGCCGCATTGCCTGCACTTCCGCCTGCTGCGCAAAGACGTCGGTGAGTTTTTCGAAATTGGCCAGCGCGTTTTCGCCGAGCAGCAGCGCCGTTGCCATGTCCATGGCCACCGCGTCCATTTTGTCCGGCGCGATCGTAGGCAGGTCTTTGGCCACCGCGTCTATTTGCCCGATCAGCCGCTCAAGCGGCTGGTTACCCAGAGCAAGGGCCTTGCCGTGCAGTTTGTCGGCCTGCTCCTGAAAAGGCTTGAGGCTGTCCTTGTTGCCGGAGGTGAAGCGCAGCCAGGAATCTTTTGCGGGCGCCAGCAGTTCGCGCAGTTCGCGCAACAGGGGCTGGAGTTGCGCGCTGCTGCTTTCGGCCCTGGCGGTCTCTCCCGCGGTGGGGGGCAGGTAGCTATCCAGTTCGAAAACCTGCTGGACTTCGCGCACCCGCTCGCTGACCTGTGCGCTGCGTGCGACGAAATACAGGACGTCGCGCAACAGCCGTTCCGCAACCTTCTGCGAACCTTCCGCAAGGCGGCGCATTTGCAAATCGACGCGAGCGCACAATTGTTTGACGTTGAAATCGGGCTCGATGCCCTGATTGATCAGGCTTTCGATGAAGGCGCCGGAAGCCCACCAAAATGTCCGGTTGGCCGGCAGCGGCTGCGTCTGCTCGATGGAATGAAGCGCCTTGCGCATTATTTTCAGATCCTGCGTGCTGCTTTGCTGACGCAGCCAACCAAGCAAGCCGCGCTGAAACCTGGCGCGTTCCTTCTTCACCAAAGCGGGCAGTTCGGCTTCGGCGACCGGGTGGGCTTCGGGGTTCTTCGGCGCGCGCAGGCCGAGGTCGGGAAAGAACAGGTCGGCCTCGGATATCCGTTCCGTGCCGCGCGCGCGCAGCAAGTTGCTGTAGACCGGAAACAGGCTGAGCGGCTGATACGGCTCGCCATTCAGCAAGCCGTCAAGGTATTGGGATAGTTTCGCGATGGACTGTGTAACGAGATCGAGGGTTTCCGCAGCGGCGGGAATTTCTTGCTTCTCCAGCACGGATACCAGATGCTCCAGTTCGCCGCTGAAGCGCGCCACGCCGTCCAGTCCCACCATCTGGATCGCGCCGCTGACCTGGTGCAGATGGGTCAGGCAAAAGTGCAACTGCGATGGATCGGAGGGGTTCTGTACAAACTGCGCCAAATGCTCCTGGGCGCGGTTCAGGGCCAGGTCTATCTCGCCCTTGACCCAGGTCAGCGGGCCGACATCGAATTCAGTGGTAGCGCTCATGAAAAACCTATAGCAGTTTGAAGCCGGCGACAGAACCTTTCAACTCGGTTGCAAGATCGGCCAGTTGCCCAATGGAAACGGCGGTTTGCTTGGTGCCCTCGGTGGTCTGCAGGTTGATGCCCTGAATGTCCTGCATGTTTTGGGTAACCTTGCTGGCCACCTCGGCCTGGGCCTGGGTTGCGGCGGAAATGGTCTGGATCAGTTCGGCCAGCGCGCGCGACACCTGCCCGATTTCGTTCAGCGAATGGCCTGCCGCGTCGGACAGCTTGGCACCCTCGACCACACCCTGGGTACTGGTTTCCATTGCCGCAACCGCATCGTGAGTGTCGGTCTGAATGGTCTTCACGATCGCGCCGATCTGCTTGGTCGCCTCGGCGGAGCGCTCCGCCAGCCGCTGCACCTCTTCCGCAACCACCGTGAAGCCTCGCCCCGCCTCGCCGGCCGAAGCGGCCTGGATCGCAGCGTTGAGCGCCAGCACGTTGGTTTGTTCGGTAATGTCGGAAATCAGTTCCACGATTTCGCCGATCTCCTGCGAGCTTTCGCCCAGGCGCTTGATACGCTTGGAAGTCTCCTGGATCTGTTCGCGGATCTCGTTCATGCCCTTGATGGAGTTCTGCACCGCCAGCGTGCCTTTTTCCGCAGCCATCAGAGACTGTTGCGCAACCTTCGCCGATTCGCTGGCGTTTGCCGACACCTCGTTGATCGAGTGCGCCATCTGCAGCACCGACGCGCTGGTTTCCTCGATTTCGTGGGACTGTCTCTGCGCGGCGTCGAGGAGCTGATTGGATATTTGCTGCGCATGCTGCGTTGCCTGGGTCACCTGCTCGGTTGCCTTGTTGATGCCGGTGACCAGGGAGCGCAGCTCGTCGATGGTGTAGTTGATGGAGTCGGCGATGGCGCCGGTGATGTCCTCGGTCACGCTGGCCTTGACCGTCAGATCGCCCTCCGCCAGGTCGCCCATCTCGTTGAGGAGCTTCAAAATCGCTTCCTGGTTGCGCTTGTTTTCCTGCTCGCTTTGCAATGCGCGGCGCTTGGCTTCGTTCACGTTGACCATGCCCAGCATCACCAAACTGGTCAGGGCCAGCACCGAGAAGACGGCCGACAATCCAACGCCGATGCCGGTCCCGAGCTTCTCGTAAGAGTCGGACAGTTTTTGCGTGCCGGACAGGATGCCATCGCTACCCACGAAAATGGCGCGCCCCGCCTGTTTGGAATTGACCAGCTCCTGCATGCTCTGCAGGATGTTGTTCACGTTGATTTCGAATTCCTTGTAGACCTCGGCGAGTTCCTGCAGCTTGTCGCGGGTGTCCGGGTCGCGCACCGCGGACAAGCGCAGACTGTCGCTGCCATTGATCAACCCTTGCAGAATCTCGCGGAACGTGGCGCTGTCCTTCCCCAGCAGATAAGCCACCTCCGGGTCGATCACGTCACTGGACAACAGAGCGTTGGCATTCTTCGCCATGCGCTGGGTCAGCATGACCTGTTGGCTGGCAATGGACACTTCGCGCAACGGCGCGCCGGACTGGGTCATCAGCGCCACGACCTGTTCCGTCAATTCCAGCAACTGAATGTTGTTGGCGTTGATCGAGGCCACGCTGCGGTTCAACTCCACCAGTTTCTTTTCCTGGCCGACGATCAGGTCGATGTCCTTGCGGGCGGCTTGCCACTGTTTGTCGAGGTCTTGCAGTACCGGTTGGACGAATCCGGGGGAGGCGGACATGCCGTCCCCGCCGCTGATGAGGCGCTTGAGGTTGGCCTCGAACTTGTCTTTGCTGTCCTTCAGTTGCGTGAATGCCGCGGTGTTGCCCAGAACCGCCTGCTGTGCGCCTTTGGCCAGACGCTGGGAAAGCATCTGCATCTCGGTGGAGATACCGACGAACGCCGCCTTCTTGCCGACCTGCACGGTGTTGTAAATCAGCGAGGATGCGGCGAGTACCAGAAATACCAGCAGCGAGGAGATGGTCAGCACATACTGGCGTTCCACCGGGAGGTGGCCGATCAGCGGCAAGTGCCCCGGCTCCTTGGCCGTAATCTTGCGAACTCCTTCCATGATCAGGGTGGTATGGTGCCCGCCAGACCCTTGCTTCCTCTGCTTTCTGTCGCGCGCGCTTTTTAGAAGGAACTCAAGCCCTGGTATATTGATTGCCATGTCTGTCTCCGCCACTCACAGTTTTATAAACACCCGTTGTTGAAGCCTGAACCCGGATGCAGCTATATACCAACTTGCAAAAAATCCGGGTGATTCACCAGTTCCTGCATGTTCAGTTCCTTCCAGGAGTTGCCTTCCGCGTCGGTGTATTCGGCGACGACCCATGGCAGGGAACTGCCGTTCGTCGACTTGCGCTGGAACTGCTCCGGGCCACGCAGCCCCAACATGCGATTGACCACAAACCCGGCGTTGATCGAGAACTGCTGATTGACCAGCAACAAGCGGCTGTCCATGTTGATGGGCGTGGCGTCACCGCCCATGAAAGCGGAAAAATCGACGATGCTGTACAAATTGCCGCGGATATTGGCGACACCGCGGAACCACGGTTGTGTCAGCGGCACGTCGGCCAGCGCCGGAACCGGGATCGCCTCGCTGACATCCGCCAAATCCACCAGCCAGAATTCCGTGCCCACGCGCACCCCGAGCTTGGATGCGGAAGGTGCGGCGTCGGAAAGCCCCTGCAACTTGTCGGAAACGCTTTGCTGGAACTCCCTGAGGCTGATCTTCTTTGCCATTAACCTAGCGCCGCAATTTTCTGAAGCAGCTCGGCTTGCTCGACCGGCTTGACGAGATAATCCCTGGCACCCTGGCGCATACCCCACACCTTGTCGGTTTCCTGGCCCTTGGAGGTGCACATGATGACGGGAATGTTCTTGGTCGCCTCGTCCTTGGTGATGGCGCGGGTTGCCTGAAAGCCGTTCAGCCCGGGCATGACCACGTCCATGAGTATCAGGTCGGGTTTCTCCTGCTTGGCCTTGTCCATGGCTTCCTCGCCATTTTCCGCCATTACCACCACATAGCCGTTCTTGCTCAACAACTCTCCCAAAAAATGCCTTTCCGTAGGGGAGTCATCCACTACCATGATCTTTTTGATCGCCATCGTTGTTACCTCAGTCTGTTGCGGTATGTTTTAGGTGACGCTGCGGTTGAACGCATGCTGGTCGACGGCCTTGAGCAGGCTGTCCTTGGTAAAAGGTTTGGTCAGGTACTCGTCGGACCCCACCATCCTGCCTCTGGCACGGTCGAACAAGCCATCCTTGCTCGACAGCATGATAACTGGGGTGACTTTGAACTTCGGATTTTTCTTGATGAGGGAGCAGGTTTGGTAGCCATCGAGCCGCGGCATCATGATGTCGACAAAAATGACGTCGGGCTGGTGGTCGGTGATTTTGGCGAGCGCATCGAATCCGTCCTCGGCCAGTATCACTTCGCAACCGGCCTGCAGTAGGAATATCTCGGCGCTTCTGCGTATGGTATTGCTGTCATCGATGACCATTACCTTGATGCCGGTCAGGCTGTTTCCCTCGCTCACCCGTGCCCCCTGGTCTGTAAATCTTGGCTGTGTAACGTTCTAATCCGCAAAATGCGTAACAAGTTTATAGCTAACTGTACAGCCCACCCGCCGCGCGACGAGCCCAAAAACATGGGCATCATTGAAGCTACCCGACAACTTAGCGTATTTGTGGCTGAAACTCAATACAGCTCAGAAATCGGCCGTTAATATCCCGGATGTTTCATGAATTCGCGCAATCATCGCGCGAATTCATGAAACATCCGGGATATTAACGGCCGACATGGAAAATTCTTTAAGTGCCTGTCCTGTCGGGTCACGCAAGGGGAGGGAGCGGACGGGCAGGAGCCGGAATGGCGCGGATGTCGCCGGAGTGTGGCAGCGTCCGCGCCGATTCGGTGGGGGCTGCGACTCAGATTTCGATCATCTCGAAGTCTTCCTTGCGCGCACCGCACTCCGGGCAGGTCCAGTTGGGAGGGATGTCCTCCCACTTGGTTCCAGGGGCGATACCCTCTTCCGGCAGGCCTTTGGCTTCATCATAGATAAAGCCGCAGAGCAGGCACATATATGCTTTGTGTACGGTCGCTTCGCTGGTGTTCATGTTTTTCCTACTTTTGAGATAGAATGGTCATTTTATTACGTTCAGGCTGAAAGTTGTAGCCGTCTGGCTACGCTGGGGGCCCAGGCCTTCCGCCATCGTACCGCAGCCTGACCTTTGTTGAACCCACCATGCCTACTACCCCACCCATCGTACTGACTTTCGCCGCGACCGATCCCAGCGGCGGCGCCGGCTTGCAGGCGGATATTCTGACGCTTTCCAGCCTGGGTTGCTACCCGCTTTCCGTGGTGACCGCGGTGACCATTCAGGACACGCTGGGCGTCGAAGACGTTATGTCGCTCGATGCGGAGTGGGTGGCCGACCAGGCCCGCAGCGTGCTTGAAGATATGCCGGTGGCGGTTTTCAAGATCGGCATGCTGGGCAGCGTCGAAGCCATCGCGGCCATCGCGGAAATCGTGGCGGATTATCCCGACATTCCTTTGGTGCTCGATCCCGTTCTATCCTCGGGTCGCGGCGACGAACTGGCTTCCGAGGACATGCTGGCGGCCATGCGCGACATGCTGGTGCCGCAAGCCACGTTGATTACGCCCAACAGCATGGAAGCGCGCCGCCTGGTGCAGGACGAGAACGACGAGAGCGACAATCCGGATCTTGCGGAGTGCGCACGGCGGTTGCTGGACATGGGTTGTGAGTACGTCCTGATCACAGGAACCCACGAGAATACGCCGCAGGTCATCAATGTCCTGTATGGCCGGGAAGGATTTCTGCGCAGCCATGCCTGGCAGCGTTTGCCGGGCAGCTATCACGGATCCGGCTGCACGCTGGCCTCGGCCATCGCCGCCACCATGGCGTACGGGCTGGACATCGATGAGGCGGTGAAAGAGGCGCAGGAATATACCTGGCAGGCGCTCAAAGCCGGGTTCCGGCCGGGCATGGGGCAATATGTTCCGGATCGTCTGTTCTGGGCGCGCGATGAAAACGACGACGCAACGAATTAGCGGCCTGTATGCCGTCACGCCGGAGTGGGACGATACCCGGCGCCTGCTGCAGGCGGTGGGGCTTTGCCTGGAAGGCGGCGCCAAGTGGGTGCAGTACCGCAACAAGGGCGGCGACGTCGCGCAGCAGCACGAGCAGGCATCCGAGTTGCTGGAACTGTGCCATCGCTGCGGCGCGCAGCTCATCGTGAACGACAACCTCCGCCTGGCCGACCTGATCGGTGCGGACGGGGTGCATCTCGGCAAAGGCGACGCCTCCGTGCGTGAGGCGCGCATCATCCTCGGCCCCAAAAAAGCCGTCGGCGTGTCTTGCTACAATAGCCTGCAGCAGGCGCTGGATGCGGAAGCAGCGGGCGCCGACTATGTGGCGTTCGGAAGCTTTTTCGCGTCGGGCACGAAGCCGCAGGCAGTCGCCGCGCCCTTGTCGTTGTTGCAGGAAGCCAAGCGCCGGCTAACGATCTCTGTGGTCGCCATCGGCGGCATTACGCCGGACAACGCGGGCAGCCTGGTCGAAGCGGGTGCCGATGCGTTGGCCGTGATCGCCGCGCTGTTCGATAGCCCCGACATCAAGGCGACGGCGCAGCGATTCGTCAGCCTGTTTCACCCATCTCAATCAGAACTTAGGATAACGCCATGACTTCACGCAACCAGCAGTTGTTCGAGCAGTCCCAGAAGCACATCCCCGGCGGCGTCAATTCGCCGGTGCGCGCCTTCAGATCGGTCGGCGGCACGCCGCTGTTCTTTCAGCGCGGCAAGGGCTCCATGGTATGGGACGCGGACGGCAAGGGTTACCTCGATTACGTCGGTTCATGGGGGCCGCTGATCTTGGGCCACGCGCACCCCGACGTGGTCAAGGCGGTGCAGGACACCGCGGCGAACGGCTTGAGCTTCGGCGCACCAACGGCGCTCGAACTGGAAATGGCCGACCTGCTGTGCGACTTGCTGCCCAGCATGGAGCAGGTGCGGCTGGTGAGTTCCGGCACCGAGGCCACCATGAGCGCAATCCGCCTGGCGCGCGGCTTCACCGGGCGCAGCCGCATCGTCAAGTTCGAAGGCTGCTACCACGGCCACGCCGACGCGCTGCTGGTCAAGGCCGGCTCGGGTGCGCTCACCTTCGGCCAGCCCAGCTCCGGCGGCGTGCCGGCGGAAGTCGCGGCGCAGACCCTGGTGCTCGATTACAACGACAGCGAACAACTCAGCCAGACCTTCGCCAAAATCGGCGGCGAAATCGCGGCGGTGATCGTGGAGCCGGTCGCCGGCAACATGAATCTGATCGCACCCAAACCCGAGTTTCTGCAAACCCTGCGCGCCCTGTGCACCAAGCACGGCGCCGTGCTGATTTTCGACGAGGTGATGACGGGGTTCCGCGTCGGTCCGAAATGCGCGCAGGGCCTGTTCGGCATCACTCCCGACCTGACCACGCTGGGCAAGGTGATCGGCGGCGGCATGCCGGTCGGCGCTTTCGGCGGCCGGCGCGACATCATGCAATGCATCGCGCCGCTCGGCCCTGTGTACCAGGCCGGCACTCTCTCCGGCAACCCGGTGGCGGTGGCGGCCGGGCTCACGACACTGAAGCTGGTCCAGGCGGCTGGTTTCTACGACAAGCTGGCTGCCGCCACGACCAGCCTGGTGAACGGCCTGACCGAGGCTGCCAAGGCGCAAGGCGTAGTGTTTTCCGCGCAGTCCGTGGGCGGCATGTTCGGCCTGTATTTCAGCGCCACCCCGCCGCAAAGCTACGCCGAAGTCATGCAGTGCGACAAGGAAAAATTCAACCGTTTCTTCCACGCCATGCTGGACGAAGGCGTGTACCTTGCGCCATCGGCTTTCGAGGCGGGGTTCGTGTCCGCAGCCCACAGCGCGGACGACATCGGCAAAACCGTAGCAGCCGCCAGCCGGGTGTTCGCAAAACTGGGCTGATCGCCCAAGGATCGAAGAGTGGAGTTGAGCAGCGAAGACGCCCTGTGCCTAAACGTGCTGCTGGCAGCCCGCGTGCAGGCCGTGCGCATCGACGAATCGTCCATGACCGTGCTGGGCCTGACCGCTCGCGGCGAGGCCACGGTCAGCCTGCATCCGACCTGCCGCAACGACCAATACCTGCGCCTGGTGCGCGAGACGCTGGCGGAGCATGCCATGGGTTCGCCCGGCGGCTACCCGCTGCATTTGCGGCGCTGGACCCGCATGGGCCAGTTGGGCGACGACAACCTGGCGCGGCTGCTGTTGACCGGGGAACCGGAGGCCGTGGTGGCCGTGGTGTACGCCCCCGGCCTCACCGACGAACTGGCGGCACGCGCCTGGTGGGCCATGCCCACCGCCGAGAATGCCCGCCGCATGCTGGAGCGCGAAAGCGTAGCGCGGGGCCGCATGGGGCGGGTGCTGGCGGCCTATCTGATCGAGTACCTCCCCTTTGAGGAAGACCATTACGCCATCGTCGAAACGGTGCGCCTGCTGCTGCACGCCGGGCTTGCCGACGCGCCTGCGCGGGTGGGTTTGTGGAACAAGGGCAAACACAAGAGGGCTTGCTACGTCGGCTTTCTCGAATTGACCCCGGATGCCTTGCCGCTGCAACTTCCGCCGCGCCGTGACTGGGCGTCCTTATGTGCTGTCCTCGATCCCCTGGCCGAGTCGGGAAACCCCTATGCCGTGCAACTGCGCCGGCTGCTTTCCGGCCCCGGCCAAAGCTTCCTGCAAGGTTGCGCGGAAGTCCTGCAGCAGCCGCCCACCCAGGAAGTGGTCAATGCCTTGCTCAACGCCGTGGGCAACTATGTAGGGCCGCTGTTGCCTGGGGCGCGGGCCGCTGCCGAGATCGGCGACGTCGTGCGGGAGGCGGAGCAGTTGTGCGTGGGCGGCGCTGTGGGCCAGCCGCCGGCATTGCGGGAATTGCTGGCAGCTCTGCCGCAGTCGAAGCCCGAGATATGCGCCATGCTGGTGTTGTCCGGCACCGATCAGGCTCTGGCAGAGCCGGTTTTTTCCCGCTCCACGGCGGTCGGCTCGCTCATGCGCAAGAAACTTGAACCGGTCGTCGGCCCGCTGCTGAGCCAGTTCTCCATCCTGCGCGGCACGACGCCGCGGTAGGGCGAACGGCTACGGCGGAGTTTTGCCTCGTAGGCACCTGCGTGGCCGATGTATAATCCGCAGGAATTCCTTCCAAACCAGTTCTCTTCACAGCAGGCCCCTTCGATGCCCCTTCTTCAGAACGCGGTTTTTTTCACCACAGTGAACCACCTGCGCGACCTCCCTCCGCAGAGCGTTGTGGAAATCGCTTTCGCCGGACGCTCCAACGCGGGCAAGTCGAGCGCGATCAATACCCTGGCCAATCACGTCCGCCTGGCCTTCGTCAGCAAGACACCAGGACGCACGCAGCACATCAATTACTTCAGCCTGGGAGGCGATCGATTCCTGGTGGATTTGCCGGGATATGGGTATGCCAAGGTTCCCCACGCGATCAAGGACCACTGGCGCCAGTTGTTGAGCAGCTACCTCGCTACCCGCATTCCCTTGCGCGGACTGGTATTGATCATGGATGCGCGCCATCCGCTGACGCCGCTCGACCGGCAGATGCTGGAATGGTTCGTGCCCACCGGCAAGCCGGTCCACGTCCTGTTGACCAAGGCCGACAAGCTGAACAAGAGCGATGCCGCGCAAACCCTGCGCGCCGTCCGCGAGGAACTTGCCCGACTCTGCCCGAACTGTACGGCGCAGCTGTTTTCCAGTCTGAAAAAACAAGGAATCGAGGAAGCCGAAGCCGCGATAGGCGCTTGGCTGAAAGAACCCGCCGCCGTCAGCGACGTGCCGGATGAGGTGCCCTAAATAAAAAGCCCCCGGTCAAAGGGGAATAAAACCGGGGGCGCGAAACACCTTAATTGAGATTAAGGCTACCCGCTCAGGGAGGAGAAGCGGGAGACGGTGAAGCACCGTCTACTCCTTAAGATAGCAGATGTTTCACGAAGTTCCCAAAAGCGAGAAAATTTTCTTCCGGCTTGTTATCAATCGGTTAGGCCGGCCCGCGGCAAAAGCTGTTTTATTGAGTGCTGTTTGCCAACCCATTCTTTAGCTCTATAATCGTCGCCTGCACCCACAGCAACGAAAGACCCCAATGCAAAACATGGCACCCTATCCTCAAAAAAGAATGCGGCGCATGCGCCGCGACGACTTTTCCCGCCGCCTCATGCGCGAGCACCGCTTGACCGCCGACGATCTTATCTACCCGGTTTTCGTGTTGGAGGGAGAGAAGCGTACCGAAGCGGTGGCCTCGATGCCGGGGGTGGTGCGCCAGACCATCGATCAACTGCTTCACCAGGCGGAACGCTGCGTCGCTTTGGGGATACCTGCCATGGCCATTTTCCCGGTCATCGACACGTCGTTGAAGAGCCTGGATGCAGCGGAGGCATTTAACCCGAACGGACTCGTTCCACGTACGGTGCGCGCGCTGAAGCAGCGCTTCCCGGAACTCGGCGTGATCACCGACATCGCGCTCGATCCCTACACAAGCCATGGCCAGGACGGATTGCTGGACGAGTCGGGTTATGTAGTCAACGACGAAACGGTGGCGGTGCTGGCCAAGCAGGCACTGGCCCACGCCGAAGCGGGCGCCGACGTGGTGGCCCCTTCCGACATGATGGACGGACGCATTGGTGCCGTGCGCCGGGCGCTCGACAGCCACAACAAGATACACACGCGCATCCTCGCGTATTCCGCCAAATATGCGTCCAGTTTTTATGGGCCGTTCCGCGATGCGGTCGGGTCGGCCGCCAACCTGGGCGGTGGCAACAAATACACTTACCAGATGGACCCCGCCAACAGCGACGAAGCGTTATGGGAAGTCGGGCTTGATCTGCAGGAGGGGGCGGACATGGTCATGATAAAGCCGGGCATGCCCTATTTGGATATCGTGCGTCGCGTCAAGGAGCACTATCGTGCGCCGACGTATGTATACCAGGTGAGCGGCGAATACGCGATGCTCAAGGCTGCCGCGCAAAACGGCTGGCTGAACGAGCAAGCGTGCGTGCTGGAAGCGCTGCTTGCGTTCAAGCGTGCCGGGGCGGATGGCATATTGACCTATTTCGCGCTGGATGCGGCCGCCTGGCTGAAACAGGATTAAGTATCGGACGGGCGCTGCCGTGCGGGATCACCCGTCTGCGAGCTTGGCTCTTCTTTCGCGTTCAAGCTTGATGATGTAGCGTTGGATCATGGCCTGCATGCTGGTGGGGATGTTGGTGAATTCGCATCCGCAGCGCTTTGTCTTCGAGCCGTTCTTTAGGGTGATCTCAAAGACGCTTTTGATTTCCATGCGGACCATCACCGTCCCAATATCCGGCAGGTCGATGCGGCAGCCGTCGTAAACCTGGCCTGGTTCAAATTCTATCTCTGGCGGATAGCCGACGATGCCTATGCCGCCGATGCTGATGTCGGCAATGTTGGCATTGACCCGTCCGTGGCGCGTGGTTGGAATGATGCACTCGATCGGATTGATCACGGGCGTGGAGAGCCGATAGAATTCGCGCTTCTGCAGCTTCAACAGTGTTGCCGGCAGCTTGACCCGGAACGCGTTGCGCTTGTTGTGCAGGATGCTCTCGATCTTGTCTGCTACGAACTGAACCTTCACCTTGTCCTGAGTGGTGACAAAAATCACCTTCTCGCTGCCCAGTATTTTCTTGTTCAATGCCTCGTTCGCACCGCAATCCAGAATCACTGCGCCGAGGCTGGGGTCCACTTCTGCAATGGAAGTCAGGATGAAATCGTGACCGTGGTTGAAGTACGCAGTCACCAATTCGTTCTTCTGCATGATGGCGCGCAGAACATGGGCAATCTCGGTTCGCGAGTGAATCAGGTACTTGCTGTCATCCGCGGCCGAAGCCAGGTCGATTTCCATAAGCTCTTGAAGAATCCGGCTGTCGCCGCAATTTTAGTTAATCGAGCGAGATTGGGGTCGGGGCGGATTTTGGCGGAGCCCCATAGCCTGATTTGCCTTGTAAAACGCCACATTTTCACCCAAAATGGATCAAGTCAAACATCTGGCTAATGGTTATAAGCAAACGTATCATGATGGCTGCGCTCTTGATCGGCACGCTACCTGCCTCCTCCAGCCCCAACCCCGCTTAGTTGGTCATTATACTTAAAAGAGTGAGAGCGGGAGTTGTTGCTGTGACTTGTTTTCAGCTTCTCGAATAAGGTACCGCAAGTATGATCGATGACGACGGAGCACCGGACCACTGGTCGGAAACCATCGTGACTTTTGAGTCTCCGTATAAACTGCGCGAACTCAGTGTGCCCCAGGTCGAACCGGCGAACACCAGAGAGGTGGCCGTTGAACAAAAAAAATTCAAGCTGCGTCTTGCCACGACCGAAGAGCGGTTCGGCTCGGCCAGCATGCTTATTCAAAGAATGTATTCCTGGCGCGGATATTCGGCAACCGCCCCCGTCGGCCAGGCTCCGAACAGAATTACGCTGCTGTCCTTCGAAAATGAGCACATCATCGGAACGCTCACACTGGGACTGGATTCTCCGACTGGCCTCGCGGTGGACGAGTTATACAAGGACAGGGTCGATGAATTGCGGAACACGGGGCGCGAGGTGTGCGAGATCACAAAGCTGGCAGTTGACCAGAGCGTGCGCTCCAAGCGTGTACTGGCTGCACTTTTCCACCTCTCCTACATTCTCGGCCGCAAGATTCACGGCGGGACCGACTTTGTCATAGAGGTCAATCCTCGACACGTTCTGTTTTATCAAAGGATGCTGGGTTTCGAAAGGTTCGGCGACGAGAAGATTTGCCCGCGAGTGAACGCTCCCGCGGTGCTGCTGAGGCTCAAACTCGAGTATGCCGAGCAGCAGATTGCCACGTTCGGCGGAAAAATGGAGGACGCTGCGGGAGAGAAGTCGCTCTACCCCTTTTTCTTTTCCGCCAAGGACGAAGACGGCATTATCGGAAGGCTACAACGTGACGAGCAGGCATAGGCCCCTTGCTCTGTTATTGAATCAAGAGTTGAGGGCCGCGGGCTGTGCTGGCCAGCGGCACTGGTTTTGCAATTCTAGCGAACGCCAATAATTGCACATGCCACAACAGTTCTCTTACGACGAAGCATTTTCGCGCAACATCGGGTGGGTTAGCGCCCAGGAGCAAGAGATGCTACGCCACAAACGCGTCGCCATCGCAGGGATGGGCGGGGTGGGTGGCGTGCACCTGCTAACGCTAGCCCGGTTGGGCATAGGCGCGTTCCATATTGCCGATTTCGACGTGTTCGATCTGGTCAACTTTAACCGCCAGGCCGGTGCCGCCGTGTCGACACTCGGACAACCCAAAACTCAGGTCATGGCCGGACTTGCCAAAGACATCAATCCCGAGGTGGACGTCAAGGTTTTTTCCGAGGGCGTTAGCGAACACAATTTGTCGGAATTCTTGACAGGGATCCACTGTAGGCGGGCTCGATTTTCTCGCCGTTGCGGCGCGCCAAGATACCTTCTCCGCCTGCGCAAGACTCGGCACCCCCGCCATCAACGCTGCGCCCCTGGGTATGTGGGCAACGCTCCTGAATTTCTTTCCGGACAGAATAACGTTTTGAAGAATACTTCCAGTTGGGACAACTGCCGGAACAGGACAAGACGTTGCACTTCCTATTGGAATCCCCGGCGATGCAGCAGATGGAATATCTCGTCGACCCGTTGCGGCTCGATCTGGCCGCACATCGCGTTCCCTCCACGGCAATGTCATGCCTGTTATGTGCCGAGTGTGACGGCCACGGAGGCACTGAAGATGCGGCTCAAGCGGGGAGAGGCGCGCGCCGCGCCGCATGGCTTACACTTCGACGCACACCGCAGCAAGCCGGCGCACATTTTGCGCCCTGGCGGCCACCGCAATCCCTTGCAGCAACTCGTCCAGGCGCTGGCGCCACGACAGCTCGCTGCCATGCAACGCCGAGCTTTGTAGGGAGTACATTATGCCGAACGTGGTCGAGCAGATTCTGGATTTGGCGCGGTGGGCGCCGAGCGGAGATAACACCCAGCCGTGGCGGTTCGAGATTCTGGACGATCGCCACGTCGTGGTGCATGGCTTCGATACCCGTGAGCACTGCATATACGACCTGAACGGGTTTGGCAGCCAGCTAGCTCATGGAGCCCTGCTCGAAACTCTCCGTATTGCCGCGACGGGCTTTGGACTTCGCGCGGAGGTTTCCCGGCAGGGAGATGCACCGGAGACCCACCCGATTTATGATGTACGGCTGTATCCAGATGAGCAACTCCAGGCCGACCCCCTCCTCCCATTCATCGAGCGTCGTTGCACCCAGCGCCGGCCCCTCCGCATTCATCCCCTTACCCTTAGCGAAAAGCAGGCGCTGACGGCGAGTGTCGGAAATTCTTACACTATCCGGTGGATCGAGGGCTGGGATGGGCGGTGGGCCATGGCTAAGCTTCTGTTTTCCAGCGCTAAGATTCGGCTCACCATTCCCGAGGCGTATGATGTGCATCGCGCTATTATCCAGTGGAACGCCCGCTACTCCGAGGACCGAATCCCCGCCGCCGCCATAGGGCTTGACCCTCTGACCTTGAAGCTTATGCGTTGGGCCATGGGAAGCTGGGAGCGTGTTGAATTTCTTAACAGCTATCTGGCGGGTCACCTACTGCCCCGGCTCGAGCTGGATTTGCTACCCGCCCTGCGCTGCGCTGGCCACTTCGTCCTTCTGAGCAAGGAGGAGCCGCAGGGCATTGAAGACCATGTGGACGCCGGTCGTGCGCTACAGCGCTTCTGGCTCACAGCCAGAAAACTTGGCTTGCAGTTGCAGCCAGAGATGACTCCCATTATTTTCACCCGATACGTACACCAAGGAATTCCCTTGACTCGGGTGATGCCCGCTGCGCGGCGAGCTAAGGATTTGGCCGTTGTGCTAGAGCGGCTGATAGGCGAGCCACCCACAAGGGCGGTGTTCATGGGGCGGATTGGGCACGGGCAGCCGCCGCAAGCCCGTTCCATGCGGCTGCCCTTGGCAAAGCTGCTACAATCTGACCATACTGGAAAACCTTCTTAGAACATGCAAGCGGGCAACTAAGGCGGACGGGAAAACTGACTACTAGTAGTGGGGTTGCGATGGGAAAGGAAATCGATTTCGAGAAGCTCGTGCTGATCGCCGGGGGGCACAGCGCGTTCCAGTTGCTCTGGGCGGGGGTAGAGTTGGGCCTGTACGATCTCCTGGCCGCCAAACCCGACATGAATCTGGATGAAGTGGCGGGTGGGCTGGGACTCTCCCGGCAGCCCGCGCGCATCCTCATGGTCGGGCTGACCGCACTGGGCGTTGTGATACGCAGTCCTGAAGGGAGCTACCGCAATGCGGACCTGACCGAGGCCAGGCTGGTCAAGGGAAAACCGGGTTACGCCGCCCCCATACTCGGCTGGCAAGCGCACATCGTTTATCCCGGCATGCAGGATTTTGTCGCTTCCCTGAAACAGAACCGCAACGCCGGTCTGGACCGCTTTGAGGGGGCGGAACCCACCTTGTATCAGCGGCTGACGCATGACAAACCCCTGCAAAAAGTGTTTCAGGATGCCATGAGCGCCTTGTCCAGGCAGGCTAACTCGTTCTTGCCGGCTGCCATGGATTTTGGCAAATACAGGCAGGTGGTGGATGCGGGTGGCGGCGATGGCACCAATGCCATGGCCATCGCCAATCGCTATCCCACGGTCAAGACTTGCGTATTCGATTCCGCCTCGGTGTGCGAACATGCCCAACAGAACATCCGCCAGGCCGGCATGGCTGACCGCGTGTTTACCTGGCCGGGCAATTTTTTCCACGATCCGTTCCCCCCCGGTACAGACTGCATCGTTTACTGCCACATCCTCACAATCTGGTCCATGGACAACAACCGCATTTTGCTCAAACGCACCTTTGATGCGCTGCCAGAGGGCGGGGCCGTTGTGATCTTCAACATGATGGGCGCTGACGACGACAGTGGCCCTCTAAGTACGGCGCTGGGTTCCCCCTATTTCTTGGCCATCGCCACTGGCGAAGGCATGTTGCATCCCTGGAAGGATTACGAAGCGGCCTTGCGAGACGCGGGCTTCAAGCAGACGATTCGGCTGGATCAAGGCTTACCTCTGGATCACGGCATCCTCGTTGGCATCAAGTAAGCACTCTCCCTCGGAAAATGCCATGCAATATGATTACTTTGAGGCGTTCAACCGCAATCTTGGTTTCTTGTCCCTTGAGGAACAAACCCGCCTAAAGAATGCCCGGGTGGCCATTGCCGGTTTAGGGGGGACGGGTGGCGCTCAGGTTCATGCGCTGTCTCGCATGGGCATAGCCAAATTCCATCTGGCGGACCCGGACACCTTTGAACTGGCCAATTTCAATCGCCAAAGCGGGGCCACGGTACCGAATCTGGGGCGACTGAAAACCGATGTCGCCAGGGAAACCGTTCTGGCCATCAACCCCGAGGCCGAAATTGCAGTTTTCGAGCAGGGGATTATTGTCGGAAATATTGACACCTTTCTGCAAGGCGTCGACATTGTGGTGGACTCCCTGGACTTTTACTGCTTTGAAGAACGCTTCCTGCTCTATGGGAAGGCGCGGGAGAAAGGGCTTTGGGTTCTGACCGCCCCGCCTTTAGGGTTCGGCTTTACTTTGCTCATGTTCGATCCCAAGGGAATGTCTTTCGAAAACTATTTCGGGTTTCATTCCGGCATGAGCGAGCGTGACCGGGTGGTGGCCCTGATTGCCGGCATCGCCCCAAAACCTTTCATGCTGCGGTATCTGGACCGCAAGCAGCCGGACATGGCAGGACGCCGATTGCCCTCGGTAGGTGCTGCGCCCTTCATGATTGCCGGCGTCATCGCCACCGAAGTGACGCGGTTGCTAACGGGGAAAGGCACAGCCATGGCAGTGCCCAGTGTCTATCAATTCGATGCGCTACTGCGCCGGTTTCGGCGCAGGACGTATTTCTGGGGCATGCGTGGGCCGCTGCAAAGGCTAAAACGGCTCATTCTTAACCGCGTGCTGCCTAGGTGAGGCTTCGCGGCGTCTGCTGCAGTTGCAGTGTCGGAGCTTCGACGACTCAACGCAGCCAAACCGAGTGAAACCTAAGGGAACAGACGCACTTAACAGTGTCGGGTTTTTTTACACCGCGTCTCCGATCAACCCGTACGGCTTTCCGCCAACAAAAGCTAATCCTTTATTAAACAATTTACTAGACGACTTATTAAGGGGATGGCACGGCTCGTGCTTAAGCAACGGTGCAAGAAGTAAATGCGCCGCACCCGAAAGTCTGTAACCCCTTAAGGAGCAATATCATGAAACTAAAAACTCTAGCACTTGCCACCGGCTTCGCGCTGGCGGCAATGTCCGCCGCAGGGTCCGCCCAAGCTAGCGCTTTGGCCACCTCGGTGTTGGACATCACCAACTTCCAAATAAGCAACAGCAGTGGCACCCGGCTAACCAACGCCGATTTTACAGCCTTGCTTCTTACCGACACAGCCGATATGTCCGCACAGTTGGGCGCAACCACCAATGGTAACGGCGGCAGTTCTCCGGGTACAGGAATCAACTTGACGGGGGCCGGCGGCTTGTTCGCGAAAGTGGGAACGGTTCTTCCGGCCTACGCCGCAGACACCTTCGCCGTCTACACCAGTAGCGGTGGCACTTCTCCCGTGTCCAATTTCGCCCTCGCGGATCAGATCATTGCGGGTTCGCCCATCGGCGCGGGGCCGCTTGGGCATGCAGGCCAGTCAGCCTATGTTTCCTTGTTAGGCTCGGGTCAGGATGGCAGTTCGACGGCCAACAATGGTCTTAATTCCAGCTTTATTTTCAAGCTGGCGTCGGCGGGCGCGGTTACGTTGAGCTTCGATGCGCGGGCATATCTGGAGGCTTATACCAGCGCTCTTGAGACGTTCCCCACCAATGCGTCAGCTCAATACAGCCTGGTCTTCACCATAGACGACCTGGACACTGGTGGCACTAATATCGTCACCTGGAAACCAGACGGAGCCAACAATGCCGGCAGCGCTGGCGCATTCGGCATTCAAGCCGGTCTCGAGGCCGATTGTTTCAACCTGAACGACGGTATCTCGAGAAACGCGCCGTTCAACGGGTACAGCATTAGGGGGAGCGCCTATGGTGCTGCCAAGGAGTGCAGCGCCGGGACGGGGACCGGGTTTAGCGCCACGACCGTTGCGCTGAGCACCCACAGCTATCAATTCACCATCCGCTCAACCGCCACGGCCGATGCCGCGACCGTGCCAGAGCCGGCAACCCTGGCATTGCTGGGTATGGGATTGTTGGGGCTGGGTTTTAGTCGCCGTCGCGCCTAAGCCTAAGCTAAGCAGGAAAAAAAGGGGGGGCTTACGCCCCCCTTTTCCTTTTTGACTTTGCCGGAGCAGCGCTTCCGTGCATTTGCCAGAGGCCTCGGGTTCGAGTAAATGGCACGCCTTTTACCTGTAAGAAGACAAGACAGCGACCGAGCTTCTCGGGGCTCTGTGCTTCGATTCAAACACGGGGAAAGACCGATCTGCACAACCTTGCCAGCCCAAGCGGGATCGTACGGGCCGAATGGACGCTGTGAAGTGTGTGCCGCAGTCTGTCTGCAAGCATCCCCGAATACAATATTCGTTGAACTAAACCGCTATCGCGGTGGCCCCGCACCGATTCCGCCGTCCTCTCTTCATCCCGCCCCATCTCACCTGCTGCAACCGACGTAGAAATCTCCGATCCTTGACCACGGGGGATGTCCCCGG
>Ga0299912_10000053_pt1 | contig 133671 bp, 121 predicted proteins | sample RVTome_2_FD_207667 | JGI IMG/M metagenome (GOLD analysis project Ga0299912, IMG submission 207667) | Soil microbial communities from uranium-contaminated site in the Upper Colorado River Basin, Wyoming, United States - RVT95D214 (version 2) ... | reverse complement strand
TCAACCCGTTTATTCTTGGTGTATTTGTGCCTTTGTGGTTAAAAATCTTTGAAAAGACACGAAGGGACACCAAGAGGAGGAAAGGAAGGACTAAACACCAAGGCACAAAGGCTCAAAAAGGTGAAGAAGAAGGAATTATCCACGAAAAGATTCAATGGGGCACCAAGCAAATTCTGTTTTTCCCTGCCGCTTCCGCCCCCAAAAGCCGTCCTCCCTCGCCGAAAAACTGCAACATTTCTACATATTATAAGGGGGCTGAATGAACTGGGCGAGGCCAAAATCAAAGACCGGCAGTTTCAATCTAACTGCTTGTTTTTGCACTATTTTTAGTATCGCCCTTTGGTTTCTGTTCGCCATTGCTCGCGGCCCGGCCAGAATCAAAAAACGGGTCTTTCCGGTCAATCTTTCCATTTCTGTCCAGCCCTGCTTGACATTTCTTCCAGTTCCCCTTGCTTCCTCAATCTTTCTCCTTAGTTGCCTTTACGACATACGACATACCACATACGATATACCCTCTTCAAACGTCCCCCCATTCTGCACGGCAACCCCCCCATCTTGCACGGCAACCACCCCATTCTGCACAGCAACCACCCCATTCTGCGCGGCAACCACCCCAGGCTGAAGCCGGTTAGCAGTTGACGGTTGGCGGTTGACCGAAAGAAACCTTGACACCATGACAACTTGACACCCTCTGCACGTGGATTGATTTTTTTATCCATCCGGGTTAGCATGAGCGCCAAGGACCAAGGCCTTGACCGCGCCACCGATCATCGCCCAACTGATCGAGACCTTCGACCGCAACCTTGAAGCCTACCGCTCGCCGGCCTACAACGAGCACCAGCTCCGCGTCGAGTTCCTCGATCCCTTCTTCATCGCGCTCGGCTGGGACGTTTATAACGCCGCCGGCTACGCCCTCCAATACCGCGACGTGGTCCACGAGGACGCCATCAAGATCGGCGTTGCCACCAAGGCCCCCGACTACTGCTTCCGGGTCGGCGGCCGGCGCAAGTTCTTCCTCGAAGCCAAAAAACCATCCCTCGACATCAAAAACAACCCCGAGCCCGCCTTCCAGCTCCGCCGCTACGCCTGGTCCGCCAAGCTCCCCCTCTCCATCCTCTCCGACTTCGAGGAGCTCGCGGTTTACGACTGCCGCCTCAAGCCCGAGCCTCACGACCCGGCCGCGGCCGGCCGCGTCTTCTTTTACCGCTACCCCGATTACCTCGAGCGCTGGCCCGAGCTCGAAAGCGTCTTTTCCAAGGAGGCCGTGCTCAAAGGCAGCTTCGATAAATTCGCCGAGTCCGCCAAAAAGAAAAAAGGCACCGCCGAGGTGGACGCCGCCTTCTTGAAAGAAATCGAGTCCTGGCGCGAAGCCCTCGCTAAAAATATCGCGCTCCGGAACTCCAGGCTCAGCAACCGCGAGCTTAACTTTGCGGTCCAGGCCACCTTGGATCGCATTATCTTCATCCGCATCTGCGAGGACCGAGGAATCGAAAATTACGGCATCCTCCAGGCCCTGCTCAACGGACAGAATATCTACCGCCGACTCTTCCAGATCTTCGATCATGCCGACGACAAATACAATTCCGGCCTCTTCCACTTCAAACCCGATAAAAACCGGCCCGAACCCGACGCCCTCACCCCCCGGCTCAACGTGGACGACAAGCCGCTCAAGGAAATCATCAAGCGGCTCTATTATCCGGAAAGCCCTTACGAGTTTTCGGTCCTGCCCGCGGATATCCTCGGCCAGGTTTACGAGCAGTTCCTGGGCAAAGTCATCCGCCTCACCGCCGGGCACCAGGCCAAAGTCGAGGACAAGCCCGAGGTCAAAAAAGCCGGAGGCGTCTATTACACGCCCACCTATATCGTGGATTACATCGTCAAGAACACGGTGGGCAAACTTCTGGAAGGCCGTAGCCCAACCGATGTGTCAGGTGTCAAGTGTCAGGTGTCAGGGTCAGGAAAAAGCAGGAGAAAAAAGCAGGGTGGGGCAGACATTCCTGTCTGCCATCCTTTAAGGATTCTTGATCCGGCTTGTGGATCAGGTTCATTTTTGCTCGGCGCTTACCAATACCTCCTCGACTGGTATCTGGATCAATACCTGAAGCAAGGCCCCGAAAAACATCGGAACGAGCTTTACGAAATCGCCCGGGCCGATGCTTCTTTTCCGTCAACCAGGAACCAGGAACCGCGAACCACGAACCGTTCTTACCGCCTCACCACCGCCGAACGCAAACGCATCCTCCTGGATCACATCTTCGGCGTGGACATTGACCCCCAGGCCGTGGAAGTCACCAAACTCTCCCTGCTCCTCAAATGCCTGGAAGGCGAGACCGAAGAGACCCTCAAACAAATGATGCTCTTCCACAAAGAGCGGGCGCTCCCCGACCTCTCCGCCAACGTCAAATGCGGCAATTCCCTGATTGGCTCCGATTTCTACAAGAACCAGCAAATGGCAATGTTCGATCAGGAAGAAATCTTAAGGATCAATGCCTTTGATTGGGACAAAGGATTCCCGGAAGTTTTTCACCACAAAGGCACAAAGGACACAAAGGAAAAGGCCGGATTTGATGTGGTCATCGGGAATCCGCCGTACGGGGCAGAATTTTCCGAAAATACATATGATTACCTAAAGCGTAAATTCGAAACCTATGTCTTGCGTGGAGAAAGTTATTTAATTTTTGTAGAGAAAGCGATCAACTTGCTCAAGATTGGAGGAATTTTGGGTTATATTATTCCTGATACTTACCTTAATCTTACTTTTACGCAAGTATTACGCAATTTTCTTCTTAAGAATACAGCTATTATGGAAATTGTGCAGTTGCCATCTAGAGTGTTCCCTGGCACAACTGTCGATACAACATTACTATTTGTTCATCGAGTTCCTCAATCCTTAACATTCATTGATTCAAATATAATAGTAAAGCTTTTTAATAAAAATGAAAAGCTATCTTCTATAGATGCGCCTGCCAAGACATTTCAATCAAAAACAAAGTTATGGCATGAACAAGGATCATTCAACTTGCAAGCAATCCCTTCGGAATATTATCTTCTTTCTATTATTGAAAAAGATAAATATATGCTATCAGCTTTTGCAGAAATGTTCTCTGGAATTAAGGCCTATGAGATTGGCAAAGGAAGTCCTCCTCAAACAAAACTCATTAGAGATACAAAGCCCTTCACTTCAGATGTATTTAGAGATAAATCATTTAAACCATTTTATGACGGGAAACACATCGGCCGTTATCAATTGCTCTGGCAGAATAATAATTGGATTAAATACGGAGAATGGCTTGCAGCTCCTCGCTCTCAATATAATTTTGAAGGTGAAAAGTTATTAGTTCGAAAAATCGTAGGTAAGACCCTTATTGCAACCTATATTCCTGATACTTCATATTGCAATACTTTAACGCATATAATTAAGCTTCTCTCAAATACTCATTTTTCATATAAATATCTCCTTGGAATTATTAACTCAACTCTGATAGGATGGTATTTTAAAAAGAAGTTCCAAATTAGCTGTGAAGATACTTTTCCACAAATAATGATAGAAGATATTATGAAATTCCCCATTAAAAATATTAACATTGATAATGATATTGACAAGCAAATGCACGGTCGAATGGTTGAGTTAGTCGAGACGATGTTGGATTTGCACAAGCGTTTACCGGCTGCGAAGACTCCGCATGAAAAAGAGAGCCTGGAGCGGCAGATTGAGGCCACGGATGCGGAGATTGACAAGCAGGTGTATGAGTTGTATGGGTTGACGGAGGAAGAGATCAAGATTCTAGAAAGTAACTAGTTATTTTAAGGGGATCCTCTTATGCTAGAAGATTTGAAATCAACAATACATGCCGATGCTGCTCGTTCATTTAATGAAATAGCGGATGAGCTGGTAAAGAAGCTTTCTGATGAGAGAGGCTGGGAAGTTACCTATAAAAATGCATTTGTTCCAGATGTATCTATCTCTAAAACTATAACTGATAGTGATATTACTGGCAAAATAGAGTTTGGAAAAGTCGATTGGTTGGGTAATGAAACCGACAGATACTTTGTTTGTAATAATCGGCAAATTGGATTACATGGAGAGGATTATAGTCAATTCGATAAACTATCAATAAGCGTTTATAAAATTAAATCTATACATAATAAGATAAGCTTATCTTTTATAAAGGATACTATTTTTGAATGGCTAGAAAAGACCTACACCAAGGAAATAAAAATGAACATGGTAGATTATTTAATCGAAGAATGCGAAAAGGCAATAGAAGAGTTAGAAGTATGGATACCCATAGCAGAAACATATATACAATCTGAATTTAGAATCGGCCAAATCGAGTTTAAGACAATAAAAAAGGATTTGATTGATAAATGGGCCGATCGCGCTATAAATAAATATAATAATCAGGAGGCAGATAGTATAAGAAAATCAATTTTAAGAAATTATCGTAAATTGCAAGGTATTGCAGCAGGAACCTTTAAAATTATAGCAGAGAAAGAAAGGGCTTTAGAGTTAGCTAGATTGAACCTGGAAGATGCACTTAGTATACTTCGTTATTATTGTCCCGCAAATTTTGATCCTCTCTTAGTTTCTAATTGTGTTGCGATAGGTAATGATAAAAGTGGAAAAGCAATATCAATTATTATTGACAAAGATGGAAAATCCTATGGTACAGAAGAGATACTGAAACCATATCAAAAGCCTTGGCTCATTAGCACCCAAGATTTACGATTTTTCGAGAGGGGAGGATTTAATAAGCTCTGTGAAATCATTGATAAGAATGAAATGAATGATTTTCAAACTAAACTTTTGGAAGCTATTAATTTGTATTCAAGGAACTGCCTAGCTCAAGATATTTCTACTAAACTACTTTTTATATTATCATCCTTAGAGACATTGCTTTTAAAAGACCCAAATGAGCCGATTGTGCAAAACATTAGCGAAAGGATTGCATTTTTAATAGGGAAAAATGCAAGTGCACGGATGGAGATTGCGGCTAATATAAGAAGGTTATATGATATAAGATCAAAGTTCGTTCATCATGGTAAGGAAATATCAGAATTGGAGACTATTCGAAAATTTATGGTTTATGCATGGACTTTCTATCAGGTTTTAATTGCTAATTCAGATAACATACCTAATCATTTATCTCTAATAATATCTATAGAACGAAGAAAATTTATTTAAAATTATTGGGTTCAATATCGTTACATTAAACATAACAAGCAGTGCACAGTGATTCAAATGGTGAACAGACAGGAATGTCTGTCCCCCTTACAGATTGATATTCCAGATTGATAAGCTTCCAGCTTTTCTGAAAATCTGTCCTCGACCCCGAGCGCTCCCCTCGGCCTGAGCACTCGGGACCGAAGGCGGACCGAGGGGCGTAATCTGCGAAATCTGCGGATATTCCTATTCGATTTCTTCCACTGTGCACTGTGCACTGTCCACTGTCCACTATTAAAAATGATAGATCAAGGACGCGACCAGGAAGCGGTCGAAGACATCGGCCCGGATTTCGCCGATGGTGCTGTCCGACTTGTCCACCAGGACGTCCTGGCCGAAGCGAAACTGGTAAGCGAAATCCGCGACAAAATGGCCCATGCCGAAGCCGGTGCCCAGGCTGACGCCGTAAAATTCCGCCTGCTCGCCGGCCCGCGGCTCCGGGTCGTAAAACCCTCCGCCCCGGAGCGCCACCACCACCTTGGGCTTGATAATCAGGTATTCCATGCCGCCGCGCACCTGGGTGGTGTCCCGGACCACGCCTCCCGCCATGGCGATGGGGCTGATCGCCTTGCCTTGCTCCGGTTTGAGTTTGAACTTGGACCACTCGGTGCGGTTGACGTCCAGGGCCATGCTCAAGGCATCGGAGAAGCGGTAGCCCACGCCCAGGCCATAGGAAGCCGGCCAGGTCAGTTTCCGCCAGTGTTCATTGGCATAAGGATGGTCAATATAATAGGGGGGAGTAAAAACCGGGCCGGGCGATTTGGTCCAGAACCAAGTCTGAACTTCCTCGTAATCGTAAACCAGGTCGGCGTCAAAACTGGACTTATACACCCCGCCGATGGTGAAGTTCCCCGGCTTGACCAGGAATCCCGCCTGCCAGTTCCAGTTCAGGCCCGAGAGTCGAAATTCCTCGTTCCTTTCGGAGGTATAAACGTCAGTGGCCCCGTTCCAGAGCGGGTCCGGCGAACTGACCGTTTCTTGGGACCGCTGCTGGACCTGGGTTTTCCAGCCGTCGCCCCAGGGGTCCAGGCCCCAGAAGTTGACGGAAATACCCAGCGATATCTTGGGAGTGATCTGCGCGGCCAAAGCGGGAGTAACCGTGGTCAAGGCGCCCACTTGCTCGATTTTGGCTTTGCCTTGGGTCTGCAGCCAGCCTTTTCCCGGCAAGAGATCCGGCTCGCGGGTATAGTTGAATTCCATGCGCCGGTCCAGCTCGTAGAGCCGCTGGTAGTTAAGGCTCGGCACCAGGTTGACCTTGCCGATGTGGAAGGGATAGACCACGCTGGCATAGTTGATGTCCGCGTGCGAGGCCACCTCGCTGCTGGCCGCGGCCTCGCCCCGCTCGAAGTCCATGCTCTCGCCCCGGTCCAGGTAGGAGAACACCACCGAGCACTCGGGGGTCTCCAGTTGCACCAGCCCGGCCGGGTTCCAGGAGGCCGCGGTGGCGTCGTCGGCCACGGCGATAAAGGCGCCGCCCCAGGCCACGGCGCGGCCGCCGGAGCCTACCGGGTTAGGGGTGGAGCCGAACTTGATGGGTTCATCCGCCCGGGCGGGGGACAGGGCCACTGCCAGGATCATCCCCGCGGCCAGCCAACTCTTCCTGATCTTCATCCTCTTCTCTTCCTCCTGCATGAGTGCCTGAAGCCTGAAACCTAAAAACCGGTCAGGGCGCCTCCTGGGCCAGGTTCGATGGAGTCAGGGCAGTGCCCGGATCCAGCAGCGGGCAATTGACGGCGCAGTCTTCGCCCACTAGGTTGAGGATATGGAGCCCGTTGTTATCGTAGGCCCAGTAAGTGGACCCGTCCTGGTCCACGTAAAGCGGCAGCGTTTCCTGCGGCGTGATCACCTCCGGCGGATAATACACCGCCAGGTTGGGCATGTCGCCGATGGTGAGGAAATCCACGAACAAGTCTCCGACCAGGTCATTGCCACCGTGTGGGGGGGGGTCGGGGTCGGGAGGGGGGTTGTTAACGATCACCAGGGAGATCTGGTCCACCTTGGTCGGATCAAACGTGGTCACCGTGACCAGGGGATCAAAATCTTCCGGCAAGGCCCGGGTAAAGAATATCCAATTGGTATTAACCCCGGCAATTTCAATATTGCTTCCAACTACGTTTCCGTCGCTGTCGCGGAGCTGGAGTTCGAGCCGGCTGTAGCTGGCTCCGCCGGAAGTCACGTTCCCCATCTTGAAGGCGAACATAATCCCGGTCGTATCTGCGGGAAAGCCGCCGCTCCAGGGACGGGAGATCGAGTCGTCCAGAGAATTGGGGAGATTAAGGTGAATCCGCATCCCGGAAAAGCCTTCCGAGTATTCCCCGCTCTCCAGGAAGACCGGCGTGTTGGTGGGATCGCTCGAAGTCCAGGCGTCCACCGTCGTAAACGAGTCCAGCAAAACTGTGGGCCAGTAAGGCCGGACATTGAAATACCCCGGGGTGAGGCCCAGGCTCAAATCCGCGCTGGGGGAACGATTGGTGATATAGACCAGCACGGTGTAAGGAGTGGGAGGAGGGAGGAACAGGTAGTCGCTGTCCGTCCAGTAGTAAATGTTTTCATGCAAGTCAGTGTCTTTATACAAGTAGCCAAAAGAGTATGAATTGTCCGCTATTCTTTGATAGAGGGGTGGATCGCTCAGGATCCCAACCGCCACCAAGTTGCAGGCCGTGTCCCCGGCCAGGCCGCCGTTGATGCCTAGCAGGTCCGAGAGGTCATAGGCCATAAGCGGCAGGACCAACTCATCACAGTAAAAAGGATCCAGGTAGTCCCGGGGCAAAGGCCCGGTGGTGAAATGGAGGATCAGGTCCGGCATCGGGCTGCCGTCGGCCAGGAGCAGGCCCAAAAGCTCCAGCCGGTAGTCGGTCAGGGGATAAAGGTCGCAGCGCGGCTCAAAGGCCAGGTAAGCGCCCTTCCCGGATTCCAGGTTAAAAACCGAGATCCTGCCCGGGACCTCGGCCCCATCTCCGGTGACGATGGCGCCGGCCAGCAAGGCAGAGCCGGAAGCTTGGAAGAGCTTCACCGTGTTGGAGTTGGCGCTATCCGGGTTGAGGGAATCGTGCAACTCGACATAGAGAATGCTGCGGAGGTCAACGCCCCGGTCCCCGTCCTGCAGGAAGTGCTGGCGCCAGTTCGAGACCGGCTCAATCGAATCGCCCAGCTCGCGTTCGCAGGAGATCCCCAAGCACAATAAGACCAAGCCGAGTCCCAGTGCCTTTACCCAAAATTTCGGCCGGCGATGCATGGTATGCGTCCTCCCTGTGGAAATGGAGCTAAAAAATCAGCCCCTCTACTTTAGCCCAGGCGCGCAACCAGAGTCAAGAAAAAGCGGACCATCCGGCTAAACCCGGCCTTCTTCGATAAATCGCGCCCGGCCCTAGCCCAGGAACTCCGAAAACGGGTCCTTGGTCTCCCGCCGCCACTCGCGCACCCGTTCGCGCCAGGCGCTCAGCACCTCGGCGGCGCCGGGATCGCCCGCCAGGTTGTGCAGCTCCAACGGGTCCTCCTGCACGTTAAAGAGCAGCTCCTCGCCGTTCAGGTAATGCCAATACTTCCATTCCCGGCTGCAGAGGCCCCGCCATCCAAACCGCTTCGGGTCGCCCCCGCCCTCGCAGAACAAATGCTCCCGCGCGATGCCTTCCTCTCCCCGGAGCACCGGGCTCAGGTCCAGCCCGGGCAAAGGCTCGGGCCAGCGCACTCCCGCCGCCGCGCAGAGCGTGGGCGCCAGGTCCAGGTTCGAGACCAGGCCGTCGCATTGCCGGAAGCCCTGCGCCGGCCGCGGATCGGAAATCCACAGAGGAATGCGCAGGTTCTCTTCATACATGGTGGGCGACTTCCCCATCAGCCCGTGCGAGCCGCCCATCTCGCCGTGGTCCGAGGTGAAGACCACGACCGTGTTCTCCCATTGCCCGCTTTCCTCCAAAGCGTCCAGGACCACGCCCAGGTTCCGATCCACGTCCTCGATCAGGTAACAATAGAACCGCAGGAAGTCAAGCCAGCCCGATTCATCCGGCAAGAGGCTCTTGACCACCGCGCTGTTGTGCAGGCCGGCCAGGGTTCTAATTCCAGGAGCGGCAGGAGACTCGTAGTTGGCCGGCAAGGATACCGGGTAGTTCTTGTCCCCCGGATAGCGCCGGCTGAGCCCCGGGAAGCAGATGTCGTGCGGGTTGATCGGGGAATAGACCAGGAGCCACGGCGCCCGGTCTTTGCTCTTCCGGATCCAGCGGCCGGCGTTCTCGGTCACGCGCGGGTCGGAGTGGAACGCGATGAGCTGGTTCGAGACGTGGGGGGAATCGAACCCGTAGCGGCGCAGGGTTCCGAAAGTATGGGCGCGCCGGGAGAGGTGCCACTTGCCGAAGTAAGCGGTGGTGTAGCCCGCCTCGGAGAAGACGCGGCCCAGCGTGGGCGCCCGGGTGGAAAGCGAGGGGTTCTTGGCGGCAAAGTCCACGTTGGTAAGGACCCCGACCTCGTGCGGGTAGCGGCCGGTCATCAGAGTGGCCCGGCTGGGCGAGCAGAGCGGATAAGTGCAATAGGCGCGGGTAAATTCCACCGCCTGCGGCTTCAGCCGGTCCCGGTTGGGCAAAGCCAGCGCCGGCGTATGCATCGGCTGCCGCTCCTGGTCGTCCAACACCAGCAGGAGATTGGGCCGATCCCGGAGCCGGCCCGAAGACCAGGCCTTGCCGCCGATGCCCCCGAAGGCGAGCGCCGCGCCTCCGGCCGCGGTCGCTTTCACGAAATCGCGCCTGGTGATTTTTCTCGGTCTCACGGTGTCCTGCGGACGGGGATTATGCTAGCATTAATGCACTGGAAAAATAAAGGACCAGGAGGTTGGCCATGAACAGAAAAGTATGGGCTGCCGTCATGATCGTAACCCTGGGTTTGGCCGCAGGGCTGGCGGTCCTGGCCCAGGAGCAAGCCGATCCGCCGAAGGGCCTGGCCGCCCTGGCCGGGCTCGACCACCTCACCGTCTGGACCGGCCAGGTCGAGACCGCGATGAGCTCGAGCACCTCTCCCCGGAACGGCAACTTCGATTTCCACCACTTCCACGGCAAGTCCCAGGGGGAGGAGATCCTGTTCGAGCACGCGGGACCGGGCTGCGTCTATCGCATCTGGTCGGCCCGGCCCAGCGGAACCATCAAGTTCTACCTTGACGGCGCCGACGAGCCGGCGCGGCAATGCGACTTCAAGCAATGGCTGAAACAAGGCCAATGCGACGACCTCCCCAGCTTCCACGTCGGCCGCGACGCCGAGTATCTGCCCATCTGCTTCGAGAAAGAGCTGCGCATCACCACCCGCGGCTTCGGCGGCATGGCCTACTACCAGATCAGCTACCAGCTTTACGACCCCTCCGCGCCGGTGAATTCCTTCTCGCCCGGCCCGGACCTGGGCGATCCCCGGGGACTGGCCGCGGCCCGGGCCTTCTGGGATTCCAACGGCGAGAAGGGCGAAGAGCTCCAGCGGCCGCTCCTGGTCGAAGAATCAAAAGTGAATATCCCGCCGGGGGCCAGAAGGGTGGTGCAAAGTCTGGCCGGCGCCGGGGTGGTCCGGGAGCTGCGCCTGCAGGACGGCGAGGACGCGGCCCGCAACTTGAGCGACCTCTGGCTCATCGTCGGGAGCGACGGCCGGGCCGAGCCGGACCTCTTCGTCCCGGCCGACGCCTTCTTCGCCAACAAGTTCGAGACCCGCGGCGAATGGCCGGGACAGAATTGGGCGAGCGTCGCCCTGGCGGCCGGCCCCTTCGGCTTCACCTCGCGCTGGCCCATGCCCTTTGCCCACGGCCTCAAGATCGAGATCGAGAACCGCGGCGCCCAGGACCGCGGCGTGTTCTGCCGGACCTCCCGCCAGGAGTTGAAAGAGCTGCCGGCTCACACCATGCGCTTCCGCGCCCTCTACCGCGAGCAGGACTACGAGACCAACGTCACCCGCCAGAACTCCTTCGGGTCCTCCCACGCGGTGGACCCGGCCACCAACTACGTGGTCCTCGACCGGCAGGGCCGAGGCCACTACGTGGGCTGCATCCTCTACGTGAAAAGCATCGGGCCGATCTGGTGGGGCGAGGGCGACGAGAACACCTGGGTGGACAAGGCCGAATGGCCGCCCCAGATCCAGGGCACCGGCACCGAGGACGAGTTCAATTGGTCCTGGGGCTTTATGAACTTCCTCTCCCCCGTCGCCGGCGCGCTTAAGAGCTATCCGCCCGACACGCCCAAAGGCGAGGTCCGCGAGAACGTCATCTTCCGCTGGCGCGTCTCCGATTACGTGCCCTTCCAAAAGTCCATCAAGGTCAGCTACGAGCGCTTGGCCAGCCTGCCCCTGCACACCCGCTATCCCGGCAGCCTGATCAACATGAGCCACACCCGCGGCGACGACTATGCCAGCGTGGCATTTTGGTATGAGCTGGTGAAATGATCAGCGGTAGTAGATTTTGATATACGAGAGCTTAAGCTGATTTTTTGAGCCGGGGCCTGCCGATTCAAAACGGACCTTAAACTCTTTGTCCGGCCATAGATCTGGATCGGTCAATTCGATGGAATGAAGCGAGGGCTGGTCCGGGATCGCTTGCTCCTCCTCAAAAACCTTTTTGTCGCCCGCCCTCACCCGGCAGGACCCGGCTTTCTCAAACACCAGGGTAATGCTTGACACTCCCTCCGGCAGCGGGAAGGCATACTCGATGGCCTGGCCCTTGCCGGCTTCCAGCGCATGTTGGCCGGCTAATCCCCAGCGCACCTTTTTCGCGCCTGGCGCTGAGACCAGGTAATCGTCGTTATCCCCGCTGTTGGCAAAGCGCATCCCCGGCGAGAACTTCCGCGCCGGCTGCCAGGAGAGCTCCGCCAGGTAAAGCCCGTCGTAAAACCACCCGGCATGGGTGAGGTAGAAGCGCTCGCCCTCCGGCACCACCTCCGCGGCATGGGCGACCAGCGTGGCGACCTCGTCGGCCTCCTCGAAATGGAGCGGGTCCGAGGAAACGAAAACCCGCGTGGCCTTATAGTTCAAGTCCGGTGTGCAGATGAACAGGTAGTAAAGACCGCGATAGCGGATCACGAAGGGCGACTCGGTGTATTGGGAGTTGGAGAGCGTTTGCGGGAGCGTGCGCACGACCAAGGCAAAGCCCGGCTCGCTCCAGTGCACCAGGTCAGTGCTCGTGCGATAGGCCACCGTGCTCAGGCGCTCTTCCCGCGAATAGGTCTTGGTGTAATACATCACCCAACCCTCGCCCACTCGCAGCACCATGGGGTCCCGGGCGTCATAGAAATCGCGGAAGAGCGGGTTCGCCGGGTGCCGGGTCCAGTTCATCAGATCGGGAGAGGTGGCCAGGTTGAGCATCGAGTCCCAGTGCCCGCCGCCGCCGGCATAGAAGCAGTAATACAACCCTGCATGAGAGACCACGTGCGGCGCCCAGACGTGGGTCTCCCCGAGCTTCCGGTCAACGGGCAGGATTCTCGGCAAAGCCGTCCACGGCCCGGTGAGCGAAGGCGCCATCGCGTGCGCAAACTCTTCCTCCAACCACGGCACCGGCAGCTTGCCCCCCAGCACCTTGTCGTGGGTGATCCCGATCAGGCGCCACTGCCCGTCCGCGGCCTGGAACACGGTGTGGTCGTTGATATAGGCGGGGTTGGAATTGAAAACCAATTGAGATGGTCCCATCACCGGGACAAAGAGTTCAACTCGCTCCTCGGCCTCTGCCCTAAAAGCCAGAGCCATCAAGGACGAGGCCAAGAATAAGAGTAGGGGCACGGCATGCCGTGCCCCTACACTCCTATGTCGCGTGTAAATCATTCTGTCAATCGCCTCGCCATTCCAAGGCCTTCTTTTGCAGTTCCAGGGCCGTATATTGATCGCGGTACTCGCGCAAAGCTCCGGCCCAGTCTAGGCGGAGTTTACCCCCTTTTTTCTTCGACCGCTTGGCCATCAAAGAGCGGACATAGCCTTCTACCTCTTGCAGAAGTTCGGGAGGCAATTCTTTAATCATTTCTTCCAGGCTCTTCATCGGACCGCCTCCAATCTAAAATCAACTTGAACGGTCCTATTTTAGCACATTGCTGTCCAGAAAATTTTTTCTTGTCCGGCAGACCTCAATCTTTTCGCCCGGTTGGTCCTCGATGGGCGCCGAATTTCAGTTGAAGTCATCCGCCGGCATTCCGGTGGTAGGGGCGCGATTTATCGCGCCCACATCGCCTGGGCGCAATGAATTGCGCCCCTACAGTTGTCCGGAAAGAATTTATTAAAATCTATTTTGGACAAAAGTGATTTTAGCACAAGATCTAGAAATTCCACCTTAGCCAGATGTAGTAAATGGCGTCGGCAATGCCTTCGGTCACTTCTTCCGGGCTTTCGAACAGGAAGGGGAAGGTGCCGGCCGGGGTCTGCTCGACCAGTTGTTCTTCGTTGGTCAGGTGGAACTCTCCGCCCCGGGGCCCGGCAAAGAGGTTAGCGCCCAGGTTGACCTCCAGGCCGTCCACCAGTTTGATATTGGTCGAGGGGATCCAGAAGCTGGTGTCGTCGTCGAGGTTGTAGATCAGGTTAAGTCCCAGCGTCACCCGCTTGTTCCAATTCAGGAGCCCGGAAAAGGCGGCGTAGTCCTGGGCCAGGGTGGGGCGGAGTCCGAAGAGGGTGAGGAGTCGGTCGTAGTCGTGGACCCGGGCCGCCCCGCTCCCGTCGTGGTAATACTGGACGGCGACGGCCGCGCCCTTCCGAAACGGGATCAGGTAATCCAGCCCGGCCGCGATCTCGCCGTGGCGCGGCCGGCTCTGCTGCTTGGGGTGGAACCACGCCGCCTCGGCCCAGTATCCAATTTTGTATCGGCCTTTGCAGTCGAAGCCGTAGACGAACTGGTCCTGGACCAGGTCGTCCATGAACACCAGGGCCAGTTCCTGGTTCCAGCGGCGGACCGCCCCGCGGAAGGCGTAGCGGTTTTGATTCGGGTCGGTGTCGCCGGTGGCGCCGACCCCGGTCAGGGTGAGCTCCTGGGGCAGGTGCAGGTTGACCATCACCGCGTTGATGCCCTGGCGCTCGGCCCAGTAGTCGGCCAGGAAGGTTTGGCGGAACACGTCGGTCGGGTTCCAGAACTTGGCCGAGCCCCAGTGGATGTCCTGCCGGCCGAGCCGGAGGTCCACGCTTTTATAGGCCGCGTCGAGGTAAAGCCGCTCGACCGTCAGGTAGTCCGAGACCTCGCGCACCGGAGGCTCATTGCGGCCCTGCTTAAAGAGCACCTGCGGGGTCGCGGTCAATTTGACCTGGGGCAGCTCCTGGAACGCGCCGGTGAAAGTGGGCCGCAGCCGCTCCTGGCTCAGGTAGTTGTCGCCCTCTTCCACCCCGTGCAGGTAAAAGTAGCGGACCTGGGCATAGCCCGAAAGCTCGGCTCGAACCGGATCGCCCCCGCCGAGCGCGGCCAGGGTGAAAATGACAATGGCGGACGTCGGTCTCACTTGACCAGGGCGGCAAAACCGGAAATGTAGCCCGGGTCCACGTTCAGGAGGACCCGCACGATCTCGCGCCGGCTGATGCTCTTGAGCGCGGCGTAAGTGGCCGTCGGCTTTTTGGCCAACTCCTGGGCCATGGCCAGCGCCAGGTTCCGGACCTCATCTTTGGCGATGACCTCGTGCACCAGCCCCGCGGCCTTGGCCTCCGGCCCGGTCAGCCTTTTCCCGGTCAGCACCAGGTCATTCCATTTCCCGGGCCCGAGCACCCGCTCCACGATCGCGGTCATCCCGGGCAAAAAGGGGATGCCCACGTCAACCTCCGGGAAGCAGAACCACCCCCGGTCCTCTCGCATCACCCGGAAGTCAAACGCGCAGGCCCAGATCGCACCCAGGGCAAAGGCATGGCCGTTGATCGCGGCCAAGAGCGGCTTCGGGAAAATCACCGTCTCGCGGAGCAGGTCGTTGATGGTGAAGAGAAACTCGCGGTTCGTGTCCGGGCTCTGCTCCGCCATCCAGGCCAGGTCGAGCCCGTTGGAGAAAAATTTCTCCTGGCCGCCCGTGATCACCAGGGCCTTGACTCCGGGGTCTTCCGCCGCCGCCTGCAGCCGAGAACGCAGCTCGACCGCGAACGGCAGGTTAAAACGGTTCTCCGCCCCGCCCTGCATGACCAGGAGCGCCACCTCACCTTCGCGCGACAACTCGGTTAAAACCACTGCTGATCCTCCTCTGGCTTTAGGGCCGCCCCTGACCTCAGGGGCAGCCGACGCTATGCTAGGCGCACTCAATCCGAAGCTGATGCGCTTGTCCGTCGTCCGGGAATTCCAGCCGCAGCACCTGCGCCTTTTCATCCCAAGCATAGTCCGGCGCGCTGAGGACCTTCCCGTCAAGATTCACCGCCTTCACCTGCCCCGGGTGATGCACCCGCACCTCGAAAGCGCGGGGCGGCGGCGCAAATGGGCCCAGCCGGGACAGGATCTCCAGGTGCAGGTCGCGGCCGTCTTGATGCTGGCGCACCGCGGTCTTGGACCAGACCCCTTGCTCGAACTCCAGGCTGATGCCGTCGTCCTCATAGAGCACCGCTTGCGACTCCTGGGCCGGCGGATAGCAATCCAGCGTAATCCGCTCCGCCGGCCGCTGGTCCAGGTAAGCCATCTCCGGCTGAGAAAAGAGCACCGCGCCGGCGCGCACGTAGATCGGCATAAGTTCCAGCGGCGCTTCCCGCCAGATGGTCATCGGGCCGTTGAAGCGTTCCCCGCTCCAAAAGTCCGTCCACTCCCCGGGCGGCAGGTAAACATTGCGGGAGCTCCGCCCCTTCTTCACGATCGGGGCCAGCAAGAGATGGGATCCCACCATCACCTGGTCCTCGACCTCCGCGGCCACCGGGTCCGCCGGGAACTCGAAGAAGAGCGGCCGCCAGACGGGCCGGCCGGTCTCGTGGCTTTCGCGGAACAGGCTGTAGAGCGTGGGCATCAGCCGATAGCGGAGCTTGAGATAGTCGCGCGCGATCGCCTCCACCCTCGGCCCGAAGCTCCACGGCTCCTGCGCCCGCATCAGGATGGCAGAGTGGGTGCGGCAGAAAGGATAAAAAGCGCCGAGCTGGATCCAGCGGGCGTAAAGCTCGGGCGTGCAGTTCCACATGAAGCCGCCGATGTCGGCGCCGACAAAGGCCATCCCGGACAGACCCAGGTTTAAAATCATGGGCAGGCTCAGGGCCAGGTGGGCGAAGGTGCTGGAGTTGTCGCCGGTCCAGAGCGCGGCCAAGCGCTGGGTCCCGGCATAGGCCGAGCGGGTGAGCACGAACGGCCGCTCGCCCAGCCGGAACCGCTCAAGCCCCTGGCGCGTGGCCTGGCACATGAGGTGGCCGTAGGCGTTGCGGCGCTCGAGGTGGCGCACCGGCCGGCCGTCTTCCCGGTGCACCATCCGGGGATGGCGCAGCGGGTGCAGCACCAGCATGGCGCTTCCCGCGCGGAGGTCCAGGTCCCAGCAGGACGGGTCGTTCATGTCGTTCCAGACCCCGCTGATCCCGGCCTCGACCAGGACCCGGTGCTGCTCCGCCCACCAGTCGCGCACCTCGGGCCGGACAAAGTCCGGGAAGGCGGACCAGCCGGGCCAGACCTTGGCCTGGAACTCGCCGGCCGACTCCTTTTCGCAGAAAAACTTCTTCTCATGCCCTTCCCGATAGACCTTGAAATCGGGATCCACCTTCACGCCCGGGTCAATGATGGCGACCAGGCGGAATCCCTGCCGGCCCAGGTCTTGCGCGAGCGCCTGGGGGTCGGGAAAGCGCTTCGAGTTAAAATCGAACACCCGAAAGCCCCGCATCCAGTGGATGTCCAGGTGGATCGCGTCGGTGGGGATGTCCTTTGCCCGGAGCGTGGACCCAATCTCTCGGACTTTGGCCTCGTTCCCGTAGCTCCAGCGCGACTGGTGATGTCCCAGCGACCAGCGCGGCGGCATGGGCATGCGGCCGGTGAGCTCGGTCAAGCGTTCGACCACCGCGGCCGGATCCGGGCCTTCGATCAGGTAATAGTTGATCCCGCCGGCCTCGACCAGGTAAGTCCAAACCCAGGGGTTGGCCTTGGCCATGTCAAAGTGCGAGCGGGCCGGGTTATCAAAGAAGAGGCCGAAGGCGCGGCCGGACCGGAAGACCAGGACCCAGGGGATGGTGGCATACATCGGGTCCATGGTCCGGGTGTAGGGCATGTCCGTGTTCCAGTTGGTCATGCGCACCCCCCGCTTGTTCAAGCCCCGGGTCTTTTCGCCGAAGCCGAAATAGCGCTCGTCCTTGAGCGCGCTCTTGCTCACGCAGGCGCGCTCGCCCTCGAAGCCCATGCCCCGCTCCGGGTCGTCACGGCAGAGGAGTTCGCCCTGGCGGTCGAAGACCGTCAGCCGGAGCGGCCGGCGCTTCACGACCAGGGTCAGCCGCGGAGTGCTCAGCTCCAGGGTATCCGCCATTTCCTTGACCGTCAGAGGGATGGTGGCGATCCGCTCCACGGCGAATGAGCGGCCCGCCGGCAATTCGCCCTTTCCGGCGCGCACCCGGAGCACGTGCTCGCTTCGCGCCTGCACCTCGACCACCGCGGCGCCGGCCGACAGCCGCACTCCGGCCGGCGTGGGTTCCACCCGCTCCAGGTCACCGAGCGGCGTGTATCCCGGACCGAACCACTTCCTGGCCATGCTTTCTCCCCCGTGTCCTGGCTTGAAATCAGGTCAGGCCATTATACGTCATCCGCCGCGGGCAAAACCAGTGCCATTGCCCTTGCGGGGAATTTGTGTTAAATATAGCTCACGGGCAAGGGTTTCCGGCATTTTACTTTGCTTTCATGAACCAACACGCATCGTGAGTCATGCATTCTGCGGCGGGATCGTTTGCAAAAGTTAGGAAGAGCTCGAACATGCCGTCCGTATTAGCCATGATCCTGGCGGGAGGCGAGGGTCGCCGACTCGACCCGCTCACCCTGCATCGGGCCAAGCCGGCCGTGCCCTTTGGCGGCAAATACCGGATCATTGACTTCGTGCTCTCGAACTTTGTTAACTCCCGCATTTTCAACATCGCCGTGCTCACCCAGACCAAGGCCGAGTCGTTGATTGACCATATCGAGCGGGCCTGGCTCAGCTTGATGGGGTCCCTGGTCGGCGGCATCAGCATCAACCCCGCCCAGCAGCGGGTGAACAAGGATTGGTACCTCGGCACCGCCGACGCCGTGTATCAGAACTTCAACCGCATCTCCAAGGTCAACCCCGAGTTGGTGGCGGTGTTCGGAGGCGACCACGTCTACAAGATGAACCTGCGGGAGATGATCGCCTTTCACCAGGACCGGGGGGCGGACATGACCATCGCCGCGCTCAAAGTCCCGGTGGATAAGGCGGGGGGGCAATACGGGGTGATCGAGGTGGATGCGGAGTGGAACATGGTCGGCTTCGAGGAAAAGCCGGAAAAGCCCAAGCCGATTCCCGGCGACCCGACGCAATGCATGGTCTCGATGGGCAATTACCTCTTCGACCGCGACCTGCTCACTTACTGCTTCGCCGCGGACGCCCAGAAGAAGACCGTGACCAAGGACGAGCTCAAGCAGTTGCTGGAGCAAGACCCCCAGGCCCGCACCGCCCACTCCACCCATGACATCGGCTACGACATCATCCCCTTCCTGCTCCAGAGCGGGCTCAGGGTCTCGGTCTATGATTTCGCCAGCAACGTGGTGCCGGGCGTCACCGGGATGGAGGTCGGCTACTGGCGGGACGTGGGCACCATCGAGGAATTCTACGACGCCAACATGGACGTGTGCGGGATCAACCCCATCTTCAACCTCTACAACACCGACTGGCCGGTGCGGACCTCGCCCTCGCTCTTTCCCCCGGCCAAGTTCTCCTTCTCCAGCGAGGTGTTCAATTCCGTGATCTCCGAGGGCACCATCCTCAGCCGCGCGCGAATGCTCAACTCGGTGCTGGGTTACAACATCCGGGTGGAGGACGGCGCGGCGGTGGAATACTCGGTGGTCTTCAGCAATGTGACGGTGGGCGCGGGCGCGCGGCTGCGCCGGACCATTGTGGACAAAAACGTGCGCATCCCGCCGAGGATCTCGATCGGGTTTGACCGCGACGAGGATGCCCGCCACGGGCTAATCCTCTCGCCCTCCGGCATCACCGTGGTGCCCAAGGGCTTTGTCTTTTAATTCGTATTCCGTATAACGTATTTCATATCGCTTAAGAAATAACCAAGGGGCGTCACCAGCCTCGCCTTCCCCTTTTCCCGGAATACGATATACGGCATACGATCTGCGATTCATTTGAGGAGGCCTCATGCGTTATCCGTTGGAAGGGATCAAAGTGCTCGACCTGTCCCAGTTCCTGTCCGGGCCGCGCTGCACCCAGTTGCTCGCCGACCTGGGCGCCGAGGTGGTCAAGCTGGAAGGACCCGCCGGCGAAACTATGCGCTTATGGATGAAGCTCATCCCCGGCCAGGAGAAGAGCTTCTCCAACTGGCACCGTTCGAAGCAGGGCGTCACCCTCAACCTCAAGCACCCGGAAGGCGTCAGCCTCTTCAAGCAGCTGGTCCTCCACTTCGACGTGCTGGTCGAGAACCTGGCCCCGGGCGCGCTCGAGGAGATGGGCGCGGGCTGGGAAGTGTTGCATCGGCTCCACCCGGGCCTGGTCTATTGCTCGATCTCCGGCTTCGGCCGGAACGCTCCGCTCAGCCACCGGCCGGCCTTTGATCTCATCGCCCAGGCCACCGCCGGGATCATGGCCGCCCAGAACGCGGTCAGCCGCTCGCCCGGCGTCTTCTTCGGCGACCTGGTCTCGGGCGCTTACGCCGCGGTGGGTATCCTGGCCGCGCTCCGCTGGCGCGAGTTCAGCGGCGAAGGTCAGCTCGTGGACATCTCCATGCAGGACGTGATGTATTTCCACAACTTCCGGAGCCTCCAGGCCCGCAGCACCAAGGGCGAGGAGAGCGCGCTGGCCGCGGCCCTGGGCGGGAGCTTCAATGACCTCTTCACTTCCGAGGAGGGTCTGCCCTTCTGGCGGCCTTACCCGGCCAGGGACGGTTACATCGCGGTGGTCTTCCTGACCGACAAGCAGTGGAAGACCATGGCTGACCTGATCGGCCGGCCGGAGTTGAAGGACGATCCCCGCTTCAGCAATTTCGTGACCCGGGTCAAGAACCGGGAGGCGGTGCGCAAGGTGCTGGCCGATTGGATGAAGCAGAAGTCGGTGCGGGAGATTGAAGCCTTGCTCGATAAGAATAAAATTCCGTGCGGAGTGGTGCTCTCCTGCGACGAGGTGAACGAGGATCAGAACCTCATGGCCCGGAACATGATCACCTTCGTGGAAGACGATGACGGCGAGAAAATTCCCACCCCCGGTATCCCCATCCGCCTCACCGCCTCGCCCGGCGCCCTCCGCTCGCCCGCGCCCAGGCTGGGGGAGCACAACTCCGAAGTCCTCGGCAAGTTGCTTGGCCTCTCCGAAAAAGAACTCCAACAACTCAAGGCCAAGGGCGTCGTTTGATCAAAAGAATTTTTCACCACAAAGACACAAAGAGCACAGAGGAAGAAAGGCCCGAGGCGTGAGGCATGGGGTATGAGGCTTCAGACCTTGACACCCTCAGAAGCTCTTTGGCTCGATCAAGTTGGCTCCGAATATCCTGATCCATAGCCCTTTTCCCCGTGTTTATCTATGATTATATTCGATCCTTATTTCGCTCCACCATGTTATCAATCTCTTTCAGGAATCCGCGCATTTTTTCGTCCTGGGTATCGGGACAAACTCGGCCCTACCTTCATAAAGCAATACTTTCAGTTTTTGTCCTGGACGAAGATGTAAAGCTTCCCGGACTTCTTTAGGGATTACAATTCGATATTGGGATGAAACCTTAACTGCGGCCATGAACTTCTCCTTTCCGTGATCCCGCGACCGAAGCGCGGTCGCGGCTACATTCAAATTATACCAGACTCTATTATTTGCTCTGCCACCAATTCTCCCTGATGCACGCAGTCCGGGATGCCGAGGCCGTAATAGGCGCCGCCGGTGAGGAAGAGACCGGGATGGCTTTTCAGCCGCTCCTGGATGCGCGTCATGCGGGACTCGTGGCCGACCACGGTCTGGGGCATGGAGCGGGGCCAGCGGAAGACGCGGGCGAAGAGCGGGTCGGCGTGGAGAAGGACGATGTGGTGGAGTTCTTCGAGCGCCATCCGGGTCATCGCTTCATCGTCCATTTCGATCAGCTCCGGGTGGTTGGCGCCGCCGATGAAGCAGCGGATGAGCGAGAAGCCTTGGGGCGAGCGGTTATAAAACTTGCGGCTGGTCCAGGTGGCGGCCATGATCCGCCGGCCCTCGGTGCGGGGCACCACCAAGCCGAAGCCCTGGAGCCGGGGCAGGTCCTGCTCGCGGAAGGCGAGCGAGACGGTGGCAGTCGAAACGTAGGGGATGGCTTCCAGCTCGCGGGCCAACTCCGGATCGAACTCGCTTAGCAGCCGGGCCGAGACGTAGCTGGGCGAGGCCAGCACCAGGGTTTGCGCGGAATGGCTTTTGCCCGATGATAAAGTCAATAGATATTCTCCGGCTCCGCTCGCTCGCACCGCGGTAACCGAGTCGCCGGTCACGATCTCCTCCGCCGCGAAGGTCTTGCTCAGCTCGGCGATAAGTCCGCCCAATCCCTCGCGCACGGTCAGGAACATGGTGTGGGTGGAGTTGGCGCCCGGCGCCGGGGTTTTTCTCCGGTCGGCCCTGGCCGCGAGCAGGCCCCGGATCAAGCTCCCGTGCTCGTCCTCCAACTTCTGGAAGCGGGGAAAGCTCGCGCGCAGGCTCATGGTCTCGGGAATTCCCGCGTGCACGCCGGCCACCAGCGGCTCCGCGATCTTTTCCAGCGCCTCTCTTCCCAGCCGGCGGGTCACGAACTCCGCCAGGGTCTCCTCCTGGCCGTCGGTCCGGGGCGGGATGAAAAGGTCGAGGCCCATCCGCAATTTTGCGGGCCAGGAAAGGAGCGAAGACGTGAGTAGCGGCCGGATCATGGTGGGCACCATCAAGTAAATGCCCTCGGGCAGCGGGTGCAATCTTCCGCCGGAAAGAATGAAAGTGCCCTTGTTGGCCTCGTTGGTGCCCTCGACCCGGTCGGCCATGCCGAGCTTTTGCGCGAGCTCCCGCGCCCAGGGTTTTTCGGAGAGGAAGCAGTCGGGCCCGCCTTCGATGACAAAGCCCTCGCGCTCCTCGGTGAGGATGGTTCCGCCGAGCCGGTTCTCTTTCTCAAAGACCCTGAGCTCGATCTCCGCTCCGGCCGCGGCCGCTTGTTGCTTGAGGAAGTAGGCGCAGGCCAGGCCGGAGACGCCGGCGCCCGCCACCGCCAGCCGGCGCTTCCCGCTCACTTGAGCTGCTCCTCCACCAGGTCAGCCAGCGCCCGGATGAAGCGCGGCGAATGGTTGAGCGAGCCGGCGCGATAGTAGCGGAGTCCGATCCTCTCGGCCAGCTCCTTCAGCCTCACGTCCAGATCGAAAAGCGTCTCCACGTGGTCCGAGACAAACCCGAGCGGCGAGACCACCACCGCCTTTTCGCCCTGCTTGGCCCAGTACTTCACCACGGTCTCGACGTCTGGCTCCAGCCAGGCGCCCGGGCCGGCGCCCCGGCTCTGAAACGCAAGCTCGCTCTTTTTCAGACCCAGCCGGCGGATGATGCCTTTGCGGCTGATCTCCAGCTCACGCAAATAGTCCCGCTTAGCGATCAGGGAGCTGGGCAAGCTGTGCGCGGTGAAGAGGACCGGCGTCTGCGCGGGCGAGAGTCGAGGGTGTTTGGTGAAAACGCGTTCCAGCTTTTCGGCCACCGCGTCCAGGAACAGGCGATGGTCATAATAGGACGAGATCATGATAAAGGTAATGGGCTGGCCGCAATCCTTGAGCGCCTTGACCGTGGCCTGGGCATAGGCGCGCGTGCTCAGGGGGGAGGCATGGGCCGCGAGCGGGAGTCCGATCAGGCGCCGGACCGCTTGGCCGGCCAGCCGGTTTACAGTCTCGCGGATGGTCGGCGGCGAATGCAGAAAGGCGGGTGCGACCGGCAGGGCATGGCCCTTCCGTTTCAATCTCGCTTGCAAAGCCTCGGCCTGGCGCTGCGAGATTTCGAGGAAAGGCGAGCCGCCAATCCGGGCGTAGCGGCTGCGCGTTCGGGCGATCAGCTCGGGCGAAGGCGGCCGGCCGGTGACCCGGCTTAAAAACTCCGGCAGCTCATCCAGCGAGGCGGGCGAGCCGAAGCCCAGGAGCAGGACCGCGTCTGGGTGGACCGGCTTCAAGCACTCCTCCGGCTGAGCCGGTGCACGGTCTCGACCAGGAAGGCGACATTTTCGATGGGCGCGTTCGGCCAGATGCCGTGGCCCAGGTTGAAGATGTGGCCGGGCCGGCCGCCGGCGCGCTGGAGCACGTCGCGCGCGCGCGATTCAATAATGGATGGCGGGGCCAGGAGCACGGCCGGGTCGAGGTTGCCCTGGAGGGCGCGGTCATGGCCGATGATCTGCCAGGCCCGGTCCAGCTCGATCCGCCAGTCCACCCCGTAAACCGCGGCGCCGGAGTCTTTGATCAAGGGCAGGAGCGAGGTCGCGTCGGTGGCGAAGTGGATGACCGGCACCCTCGCTCCGGCCAGTTGAGCGATGAGCGCGTTGACGTGGGGGGCCACGAACTCGGCGTAATCGCGGGGCGAGAGGCAGCCCGCCCAGGAGTCGAAGAGCTGGACCGCCTGGGCGCCGGCCGCGACCTGGGCGAGGAGATAGCGGCGCAGGACCTCGACCAGCTTCTCCATCAGCTTCGTCCAGGTTTTGGGCTCGGCGTAGAACATGGCCTTGGTGTGCTCGTAGTTGCGGGAGTGGCCGCCCTCGATCATGTAGCTGGCGAGCGTGAAGGGAGCGCCGGCAAAGCCGATGAGGGGCACGCGGTCTTGAAGCGCGGCCCGGGCCTGGCGGATGGCCTCGAAGAGGTAGGGGGTGGCCTCCTCGGCCTCGATCACCCGGATCCGGTCCACGTCGGCCGGCCGGCGGACGGGGCTGCCGATGCAGGGGCCGTCGTCCTGGTCAAAGCCGAATTCCACGCCCATGCCTTCCAGCGGGAGCAGGATATCAGCGAAGATAATCGCGGCGTCGAGGGGGAACCGTTCCAGCGGCTGGAGGGTCACTTCCAGCGCGGCGGCGGGTGTCCGGCAGAGCTCGATGAAGGAATATTTTTCGCGGAGCGCCCGGTATTCGGGGAGGTAGCGGCCGGCCTGGCGCATGATCCAGATCGGGGTGAATTCGGTCGGCTCTCGCCGGCAGGCGCGGAGGAAGCTGTCATTCATCATGGGCCTTTATGATAGTCGAGCTCGACTCGGAAAGCAATCCTGGACAGTGCGCAACAAACGTTGATAGCGCAGGTTTAACGGGGTGGGCATTAACATGATTGAGAACGGAAATCATCGCTGACCTTCTGCCAGGGGTTCGGGGAAGCCCAGCGGGGAGGGCGCTGGCCAGGAAGGGCTTAAGCGAAATGGTCTCCTGGAGGCGCGGGGTCAGGCTAGGGGGCTTATTCTTCCGGCATATCTCCATGTGCGACAAGTCTTATTTGAGATAGGAGAATTACTGTATGCAAAAGTCGGTCTGCATTAGATTGTGAACATTCTGCTTCATTGATTAATCCATGAGCGACCCGGTTGCGCAAGTTGAGACCCCATTCCTCAGACAATGTTGCTCGCAATAATCGAGCAAGAGGAAGTGAAAGGACTTCCACTACCTCTGGAGCACGTAGGAGTTCTCCAAGTAGCCTTTCACGCATAGCTCCCTCCAAGAGTGCAGTTGTATTAACGCCGGCTTTTCGCAGAATTTTTCGTATAATCTGTTCGATACGTGGAATTAAGATATGTATAGCCGAGATGAGATCACCAGCTAAGTAACGATCAGCCGCGGTGTGAAAAAATGCTAGATCATCTTCATTGATAAATTCGGAATTTCTGAATATACTGACAAAGTCTTCGACTTTAAGATTTTTCTCGCTGCGTAGCTTATTAAATAGCTCGCGGAGAAGGATACAAGAAGATACATTTAATTCAAGGAGGAGATCTTGTTGCTCCTGAAAGTTCTCTTGTGCTAGAGAATTCGGATGAATCTCAGCAAGAGTTCGGTCGTCAACCACTGGAACGGTCATTGCAATTTGGCTTACAATGGAGCGATACCTAACTCTCTCTGGAGGTGTATCATGTTCAAGTGATGGAACGAAGAGGCTCCTTGCCATCCTTTCAAGCACTTGAGTTGCGGTCTCCGCGCCTTCAAAAAACGGACGAACCATTTTTTCTATTTCACTTGCTTCAATATTCGTGGTCACTGCTGTTTCCTTGAAAAAGCCAGCCTCTATTACATTCTGAATGGCATCGCGTGCACTTGTCAAGCACCGTGATGCCTCTTGCCGGAGACCAGCTTGCTGATATTGCTTCGCAGCACTTTTCAAAAGCTCCGACCTCGAAAAATCCCATAGGCTTCGGGTCGCCTGATCTTCAAACAGTTGGGCATTACGACGAGCCAATTCTTTTTGGTCATGCTCATTACCTAGAAGCTTTTCAATAGTAATTTGTGTATCAAGTAGCTTTTGTTCCATGTGTTCCATCATAGCTGCAGGCTTTTTGAACTGCTCATTGATTTCATCAAGTAAAACTAGCAATTCATTAAGGCGGTCGTCGGAAATGAGAGCTTTATTACGTTGCCTGCGAGGACTGGCCAGATCAACTTCACACTCAACTAGACCCAAAGCCCAATGAGGAGCTTTATCAATGAACTTTAACTGGTTCTCTCGAAGATCAGCAAGCTTTTCGGAAAGAAGATCTGGCTGATCAATCTGAATAGCAAGGCGAATTGCTGTTCTCCAATGCTTACATGTATTCAGGCCTCGGGCGGCGGGATCGTAATCTCTTTGGGATATCCAGTGAGCGGCTTCCGCATGTGCTTGAATGGTTTTTTTGGCAATTTCAATTGGCTTTGGAATCCTTTGAATGTTTATCTCTTCCCAAAGTTCCCTCAGTTCCCACAGACCCTGTAAATACACCGCTCGAATTACAGGGTTTTGTCCATCCTTCTGCGCTTGCTCCCAGTAGTATCCGAAACAATCCTTTTCGAGCCCATTCCATTGAGGGTGCAATTTCGGAGACTGATGGACATCATCGTTAAAAATTCTAAACCAATCCTTATTGACCGAGCAATAAATAAACGCTTTAAAAAGGACCTTGCTCCACTCATCCCCATTTGAAATTTGAGTTTCTCCCTTTTCTCTTAATAGTGAGGCTCTTTTACTGTGAAGTTGTTTATATAAAAAGATAAGTTCTTTCGATCCCTCCTTAACGATGCGCATTGCAAGAGACTCAAAATCTTCAGGGGATTGCATTTCGTTGATAATCTTTTCAATATATTCAGGCATCAAACCATCATCCTTTTTGTTATTTTCAATATCTTTAAATTTTTCTCACAGTCTTTTTTATAAGAGCCTTCATCGCCTGTAGTTTTGGTGGAGGCAGTTGATGATCATTTCCTCATCATGCCGCTAAACATACTCGTAAAACGGGACGGTTCCGGCTGGCCGGGAGGGAGCGTGAAGGAGCTCCTCAATGTGCCGGATGGTTTCCGGCTTGAGGAGCACGTCCTCGCAAACCGAACAGACCTCGGCCGGGACATGGTCAATCACTCTCACCTGTCCGTGATAACGCACGGTGTGCACAATCCGGCGCTCTTCATACTGGCCAGGACATCCTTCAATACTACATTTCATTACAATGGCCTCCTTGAGGTTGGCGACCCGGTTCATCATCTTCGGTAGTTCTGGGCCAGGAAGTTGACGATCATCTCTTCCAGGGTGGAGTTGGGCAGCAGGAAGGAGTCGTGGCCGTAGGGGGCGTCAACCAGGGCGTAGGTCACCTCGGCGTTGTTTTTCTTGAGCGCGCGCACGATCTCCTTGGACTGCTCGGCCGGGTAGAGCCAGTCGGACTTGAAAGCGATCACCAGGAACTTGGACTTGACCCCTTTCAGGGCCTGGGCCAGGCTAAGCTCGCCGTGGCGGGTGAGGTCGAAGTAGTCAATGGCCTTGGAGATGTAGAGGTAGGAGTTGGCGTCGAAGCGCTTGATGAAGACGTCGCCCTGGTGGTGGAGATAGCTCTCGACCTGGAACTCGGTGGAGAAGCTGTCGCCGAGCCGGTCCTGGTCTTGGAGGCGGCGGCCGAACTTGTCGTGCAGGCTCTGCTCGGAGAGATAGGTGATGTGGGCGATCATCCGGGCCAGGGCCAGGCCGTCGTCGGGGCGGTCCGGCCGGTCGTAATAGTCGCCGCGCTGCCACTTGGGGTCGGCCATGATCGCGCGCCGGCTCACCTCGTTGAAGGCGATGCCCTGGGCCGAGAGCTTGCTGGTGGTGGCGAGGAGCGTCGCGGTCTTGACCAGCTCCGGGAAACTCACGGCCCATTGCAAGGCCTGCATGCCGCCGAGGGACCCGCCCACCACGTTGAGCAGCCGGGAGATGCCCAGGTGCTGGATCAGCTCGCGCTGGGCCTTGACCATATCGGCCACGGTGAGGATGGGGAACTCCAGGCCATAGGGCTTGCCGGTCGCGGGGTTCGGGGAGCCGGGTCCGGTCGAGCCTTGGCACCCGCCGATGATGTTGGAGCAGATCACGAAATACTTGCGGGTGTCAAAGGGCCGGCCCGGACCGACCATGTTGTTCCACCAGCCGGGCTTGGGGTCGTTCTTGGAATGGTAGCCGGCCACGTGGGCGTCACCGGAGAGCGCGTGGCAGATGAGGATCGCGTTCTGCTTTTTGGCATCCAGCTCGCCGTAGGTCTCGTAAGCCAGGGTGATGGGCCCAAGCCGGGCGCCGCTTTCCAGCACCATCTCCTCCGGGGTCTGGGCAAAGGTAAAGGAATGGGTCTTGACCAGGCCGACCGAACCGACTTCCTGGAACTCTTCTTTGAGAGCTGATTTCTGCATAATCAATTTCATTTTAATCCTTTCTCCGGCAGGGTCAAGAAATCGGAGAGGCGTTGCCCAAATCCCCGGTGGAGCGGGAAAATTACTCCTTGCCAACTCCCACCGAATTTCAACCGAGCGCATTGACCGTGCCCGGGCTGGCAAAGAGTTGCCGGATCCCGGAGCTTATGCTAGGATAGCCCAAATGATGCCAGGAATTAGGAGGGATTAACTCCATGGGACGTGCGGTGGGTATAGACTTGGGCACCAGCACTTCGTGTGTGGCCATTGTCAAGGACGGCAAGCCGATGGCGCTCCCGGCTCCGGACGGGAGATTCATCCAGGCCTCGGTGGTGTCGTTTTTGGAGGACGGCTCGCGGGTGGTGGGCAATGCGGCCAAGGCGATGATGGTGGAGAACGCGGAGCACACCATCTACTCGGCCAAGCGCCTGATCGGGCGCAAGTTTTTCCAGGCCGAGGTGAAGAAAGCGCAGGCGGTCTGCACCTACGAGATCGTGGAGGGGCCGAACCAGAGCGTGCGGGTGAAGGCCCGGGGCCGGGAATATTCCTGCCCGGAGATCTCGGCCATGGTGCTGATGGAGATGAAGCGGATCGCCGAGGCCCAACTGGGCGAGGAAGTGGACAAGGCGGTGATCACGGTGCCGGCCAACTTCAACGACGGCCAGCGCCAGGCCACCAAGGACGCCGGGACCATCGCCGGACTCAACGTGCTGCGGATCATCAACGAGCCGACCGCCGCGGCCCTGTCCTACGGGTTCGGCAAGGGGCTGAAGCAGAAGATCGCGGTTTATGATTTCGGCGGCGGGACCTTTGATATTTCCATCCTGGAGATCGGCGAGGACGTTTACGAGGTGATTTCCACCGCCGGGGACATGTACCTGGGCGGCGACGACTTCGACGACCGTCTGATTGACTACATGGCCGAGCAGTTCATGCGCAAGCACAACCTGGACGTGCGCCAGGACCGCAAGGCCTTGCAGCGGCTGAAGAACGCGGCCGAGCAGGCCAAGGTCGAGCTGACCGAGAAGCTGGAAGTGACGGTGAACCTGCCCGGGATCATGGAGGAGATGGGGGGCAAGCTCGACCTCAACATCACCATCAACCGCAACTACTTCGGGCAGATGATCATGGACCTGATCCAGAAGACCTTCAAGGTCTGCGACGAGGCCTTGCAAAACGCGCATATGACCGTGGAGAACATTGACGCGCTCATCCTGGTGGGCGGCCCGACCAAGATGCCGGTCATCCGGGAGGCGGTGAAGAGCTATTTCTTCAAGGACCCCCACTTCGGGATTGACCCGGAAGAGGTGGTGGCCATGGGCGCGTGCATCCAGGCCAGCACCCTGGTCGAGGCCCGGCCCGGCGCGCTCCTCCTCGACGTGACCCCCATGTCCCTGGGCATCGCCACCGCCGGCGGCCTGATGGATACCTTGATCGAGCGCAACACCCCCATCCCCACCGAATCGGCCCGGATCTTCACCACCACCCACGACAACCAGGCCGCGGTCAAGATCCGGATCTTCCAGGGCGAGAACCGCAAGTATGAGCAGAACGAACTCTTGGGCGAGTTCCGCCTGGCCGAGATCCCGCCGGCGCCGGCGGGCACGCCCAAGATCGAGGTGACCTTCGAGATTGACGCCAACGGCATTGTCAACGTCACCGCCCGGGACCGCGACACCGGCCAGGCCCAGTCGGTGCAGCTCAACGTCTCCGGGGGCCTCAGCCAGGAAGAGATCCAGCGGCTCAAGTCCGAGCATCACAAGGGAGAAGAGGTGTCCAAGTTCAAGCCCGGTCTGGAGTTGCCGCAGCAGTGAAAGGAGTTGATTGTATATCGTATATCGTATTGCGTATAGCGGTCTGAATTTAGATTGATTTACCGGTTGGTAACATACGATATACGGAATACGATATCCGAATCCCTAGCAAAATGGACGAGCATTTCAAACTACAGGTCAATTCGCTGGTGAAAGTCATGGACGACCTCGATTACTATCAGATCCTGAAATTGGATCAGATGGCGTTCGACGACGACATCAAGCGCGCCTATTTCGAGGAGTCCCGACTCTATCATCCCGACAAATACTTTAACGAACCGCTCGAGTTCCAGACCATGGTGACCCAGGTTTTCAAGCGGGTGTGCGAGGCCTACAAGGTGCTCTGCGACAAGGAGCGGCGGGCGCTCTACACCAGGCAGATCAGCGGACCGGACCGGAAGAAATTCCTCCGCTTTGACCTCAAGGTGCTGGAACAGGAGCGGGCCAAAAAAGAAGACGAGGGCCAGACCCCCATGGGCAAGAAGTATTACCAACTGGCCAAGGCCGCCATCCAGAACAAGGATTTCAAGGGGGCCAAGATCAACCTCCAGCTCGCGGTGAAAATGGAGCCCAGGAACTCGACTTTTGCCGAGAAGCTCAAGGAGGTGGAGGATGTCCTGGCCATGCGCAGGAAGCTTTGAAGCCGCCGGAGAAGAAGGAGACCGGGTCTCGGTCTCCGAGAGGAGTTAAGATGATCAGGCAGGGGCGCGAGGAATCGCGCCTTCTTGCTTACCCGGACGAGGGAGAAGCCGGACCTTTCCCCTCCGGTTTTGGAGAAGAGCGATGAGACCAGGAGCGGGACGTCTTCGGGCAAAACGGTGGGCCGTGGCCGGATTGTTTCTGGGCGGGCTCTGGTCCGGCCCGGCGCGGGCCGGAGAGTTCCGGCCGCCGAAAATCCCGGAAGGCGAGACCTGCGAATACCGGGTGTACGAGCGGGCCGAGAACGAAAACCAGTCCGAGAGCTTCGTGGCGCCCCGGGAAGAGGTGCAGGAGGTCCACCAGATCATCACCACCTTTGCCGGGGACGGCCAGGAGTATTATCGCTTTTTCCGGGCCGAGCGGCTTTCCGGCGGCCACCTCAACTATTACACTTACATTTTCCGGATCAGCCAACCTTTCCGGTTCGTGGCTTTTTCCAAGAAAGTGGAGAGCACCACCGGCCGGATCGTGCACGATGAGATCACCTACTTTGATGATCCGGGCCGGCCCTTTTCCGAGGACCTCAACCATTTTTACAGCATCCCCATGACCATCCGGGGCATGGATTTCCCGGCCCACGAGAAGAACGACCTGAAAATTTGGTTCTCCAGCCACTTCACGCCCTGGAAAATGGACGTGACCGTGAAAGGCAAAGACCGGGTCACGGTCCCGGCCGGAACTTTTTCCTGCTGGCGGGTGGAGGTGACGCCCGACCTCAAGGCCATCATGCAGCGCTGGTACTGGATCGCCCGGATTCTCAAAGCCTGGATTCCCAGCTATGGTTATTGGTTCAGCCAGGAGGCGCCGCACCTGCTGGTCAAGTTCGAAGGCCGCTTCGGCCCGGTCGGCTTCAGCCCGGTGCAGGTCCAGGAGTTGGTGTCCGTAGGTGCGGCCACGGAAGCCGACCGGGAGCTGCTCCGCCGTTACTCGCCGGCTCCGGAGGACCTTCATTTCTACCCGGCGCCCAAGAATTCCAGCCCTTAGCCCGAGAGAGGAGGTCTTTGCCATGCGTGCTTTCAGCTTGTTGGCTGCGGCCTTCGTGCTGTTTTTCAGCGCCGGCTTAAGCCGGGCCGCGGACAAACCCCTGACCTTGCGCTGGCATGGCCAAGCCTGCTTTCTCCTGACCTCGCCCGCTGGCACCGCGGTGCTGATGGACCCCTTCGGCGAAAAAATGGGCTACCCGGTGCCATCGGTCAAGGCCGAGGCGGTCACCATCTCCCACGAGCACTTTGACCACAACAACGCCGGGGCGGCCAAGCCCGGCGCCAAGGTCATCCACGGCCTGACCGAGAGCGGCTTCCTCCAGGTCAACGAGAAAGTGGGCGACGTGCATATCCGGAGCGTGGCCACCTATCACGATTCCCGCCAAGGCATGATGCGCGGCAAGAACACGGTCTTCATCTTCGAGACCGCCGGGCTCACCGTGGTCCACCTCGGCGACCTCGGTCACGTGCTCGACGACGAGCAGGTAAAGGCCATCGGCAAGACCGACGTGCTCCTCATCCCGGTCGGCGGCACTTACACCATTGACGCGGCGGAAGCGACCCAGGTGATGAACCAGCTCCGGCCCAAGATCGTGGTCCCCATGCACTACAAGACCGACAAGACCCCTAACCTGCCGGTCGCGCCGGTGGACGACTTTCTCCAGGGCAAACCCAAGGTCCAGCGGGTGAAAGGCAATGAGCTTGCGGTCAAGGAGCTTCCGGCCGAGACGACCATCATCGTGCTGGATTACAAGCCGTGAACCCCACCGCGGCCGGACCGGAGATCCTGCTCTTCCGACCGCCGGTGCCCCCGCCCCCGGGATGGGAAGTCCCCAACCTCTACCTGCTGGGCCGGCAAGAGGTCACTTTGGTGGACGCCGGCTATGCCTATGCGCAGGCCGCGGACGATCTCCTGGCCGCGGCCGCGGGCCGGCCTATTGTCCGCATCGTCCTCACCCACGGCCACACCGACCACGCCGGCGCCGCGGCCGCGCTCCGGGAGCGCACCGGCTGCCGGATCGTTTGCCACCCGCGCGACCGAGCCACGCTGCGCCGGCGCTTTCCCGAACTGGAAGTGGACCAGGAGGTGCGGGAAGGGGACGTGATCGCGGCCGAGGACAAGCGGCTGCAAGTGATTGACACGCCCGGACACGCGCCCGGGCACATCGCGCTCTGGATCGAGGAGGAGGGCACGCTCTTCACCGGCGACCTGGTCACCGGCGCCGGCTCTACCTTCGTGGGCCCGCCCGAGGGCGACATGGTCGCCTATATGCGGAGCCTGGACAAGGTGCTGGCGCTGCCGGCCAAGCGCCTGCTCCCCGGCCATGGCCCGCTGGTGCCCGAGCCGCAAAAAAGGATCCAGGAGCTGATCACTCACCGCCGGCTCCGCGAGCTCCAGATCGGCAAGATCCTGGAGAAAGGCCCGCACACCCTGGGCGAGATGGTGGAGACGGCCTACGGCGGCCTGATCCACCCCGGGCTTAAAGGCGCGGCCTTCATCACCCTGCTCGCCCACCTGGACAAGCTCGCGGCCGAAGCCAAGGTCGGCTTCCAACCCTCCGGGGCCAAACCCCACGAACGCTCCTACTTCCTTACCGTGCCCACGCCCTTGCCCTATTAGCTTGGCTTCAAGTCTCGAAAGGAGTTGACAGATGATGCAGTTGTTCAAGGTGGCTCGCAGGCCAGGACAGGTCGCGGCCGGCTTGATGATCGGGCTGATGAGTTGGTTCAGTGTCGCGGAAATCCTGGCCGCGGAACCGCCGGCCAAGCCTGCCGGCCCTCCGCCGGGCGCGATGACCGACCAAGATCCGAGCGCTTATCAGGGCATGAGCCCCGAGCAGATCGCGCGGGTGAAAAAGGGCGAAATCGTGATCCTGGATCAGCCCACCTCCTTCGAGGGCCGGCAGCTCATCACCGCGGCCTTTTTTTTCAACCAGGACATTGACACGGTCTGGAACCTGATGACCCAGGGCTGGCGCCAGGAGGAATATCTGCCCCGGCTGGAGCGCAGCCCGCTGATTAAGAAGTGGGACGGCGGCGATCAGATCGAGTTCCAGCTCAGCGTGGCCGGGGTGGAGGTCAAATACCGGGTGATCGGGACCCACGAGAAGTCGCGCTATTACTGCTCCTGGAAACTGGACCCCTCGTTTGACAACGACATGAAGGAATTGTCCGGGTTCTGGCAATACTACTGGGGGGACGAGCGCCACACTTTAGCGCGCTACGGGAGCTACGCGGAAACCACAATGTGGGTTCCGGCTTTTATCCGCGACTACCTCACCCGGCGCGACCTGCCCGAGGCGCTCACCGTCCAGCGGCGCTGGGTGGATTCCGGCGGCACCTTCCGCAAGCCCGGGTATCAGCCGGCTGAGAAAAAGCCATGAGCCGGCGCGAGATCGTCTCGGCCGCACTCCTCGGCCTCCTCCTGGGGGCAGGATGGGCGGCGCCAGCCGCCCCGGCATCCTCGGGTCCTCCACCGGCCCAGGTTACGGTTAGCGACGGCGTCAAACGCTTCGGCCCGGCCTGGATGACCCAGCGCGACGGCATTTATGTCCTTTACCTGGAAGGCTCCGAATACGACATGGCCTTTCAGCACGCCACGCTCTTGCGCGAGGAAATCCAGCAGGGCGAAATGGTCTATCTGGGCCAATATTTTCGGGCCGAGATCGAGCAGAGCATGATCGGGGGCAGGCCGGCGCTGGTCAACCTGGCCGAGCGTTTCATGCAGGCCCTGTTCTTCGACCCGATTGCCCGCAGTATCCCGCCGGGGGTCGAGCAGGCGCTCAAGGGGCTGGCCGACGGCGCGGGCCTTCCGCTCGCCGGCCTGCGGCGGGCCATGGTCTTTTCCGATTCCGGCCAAAGCATTGAAGGCCGGTTTTACCGCCACAATAAAATTTATCCGGGCCTGGCGGCTTTCGCGGACCTGGGTTGCACCTCCTTTTTAGCCGTGGGCCCGGCGACCCAGGAAGGTCATGTCCTCCACGGCCGCAATTTTGATTACCCGGGCGCGGGCTGGTTTGATCCTTACCCGACGGTGGCCTTTTGCCGGCCCGGCTCGGGCCAGCGCTTTGTGATGCTCACCTCCGCCGGGATGCACACCGCCGGCGTCACCGCCCTCAACGAGAGCGGGCTCGCGGTCGGGTTTCATACCGCGATCACCACCGACGTGGCGAGCCGGGGTTGGCCGGTTTTCTGCCTGGCCGATAAGATCGTGCGGGAAGCCGGGACCCTGGAGGAAGCCGTGGCGATCCTGCGGGCGCACCCGCCCGCGGCCGGCTTCATCATGGTCGTTTCGAGCGCCAAGGAGCAGAACGGGATGGCCGTCGAGATCTCGCGGCACCGCCTGGCCGTCCTGCCCCTGACTAATTCCACCCTGGCGATTGCCAATTCCTACCGCAACCCGGAGATGCAGGCGGACGAGATCAGCGCCGACTGGTCCGAAGCGATCAATTCCTTCGCCCGCACCCGGCGGATGAAGCAACTGCTCCAGGAAAATTTCGGCCGGATGGATCCGCAGAAAGGCGCGGAGTTCCTGGGCGACCACTTTGACCTCTACACCGGCCGCGAGCGCGCCACCGGCGACGTGATCGCCCAAAACTCGAACCTCGGGAGCGTGGTGATGGATTCCACCGCCATGACCTTCTGGATCGCTTCCGGCCGCGCCCCGGTCGGCAACAGCCGCTATGCGGGCTTTCATTTTGAGGATGGCTTCAGCGGGCCCGAGGCCTTGCGACCCCTGCCGGCCTTGCATGGGGCTTGGGAAAACGATCCGAGGCTGGAAGGCTTGCGGCTTTATATCCGGGCCGAGGCCAAGTATCGCCAAAAAAACGATCCTAACGGCGCCATACGCGACTTGAAAGACGCCCTGGCCCTGGACCCGGCCGAGCCGGTCTATGCCCAGGTGCTGGGTTTGCTCTTGCTCAAGACCGGGCAGCCCGAGGCCGCGGCCCTCATGTTCCAGCAGGCCCTTTCCCTGCCTCAGACCTTCCACAAGCAGAGCCTCGGCCACCTTTGGCTGGCGCGGAGTTACGATCTCCAGGGCCGACGCGATCTGGCCAGGGCGGAATATCAGAGGGTCTTGGCCATTTCGCCCCTCCATCCCCGGGTCCGGGCCGCGGCCGCCGCGGGCCTGAAAAAGGCCTTCACCTCGAAACCGGCGAGCAAGATCTCCATCGTCTTCGGGAGCGGAGACAGTTACAGTTACTGATCGGGTTGGGGCGGCGTCCAAGGGCCTGGCCCGCTTCCGAGAGCAATTAGCCGGGGATGATCATCTCCGGGCCAAACCGGAGGCAAGGTCCAAGGTCCAGCTTTGACCCCTCTGACCTGAAATCGGACCCTCGACCTCGCACCTAACCCGGCCGAGCCGGAACCAAAGAAAAGGGGGAAGATTTCACGCAAAGGCGCCAAGACGCTAAGGGTTCAAGCTATTGGGGGAGAGAGAATGGCTCGGATTTCAATCTTTCCTCTCCTCCCAAGGTCGCGCCGCCAAGAAACAAAGTCGCAAAGGAAAAACTCTTGGCGGCTTCAGGTTCTTGGCGTCGGCTTCTTCTTGATTTTTCCTCACCTTCGCGACTTTGCGCCTTGGCGTGAAACCTCTTCTTTACATTCCGGCATAAAATCATGACCACTTTGGCAACAATTTCAGCCGTAAGGGACTAAAGCCACTTCAAGAAACCATCATGGCGGATGTCCGGAAAGTAATTCATCAGGACTTTGATATAAGTCAGAATGTGTTCCAGGTCGGTTGGAATGTTCAGAAGGGGATGACATTTTCTGAAAATATCTTGATCCAGCCACCATCGCTCCTGGTCATAGTCCTGCTCGGTGATCTGGATCCCCCAGTCCCGGCGTTTCCGCCAGATCAAGGACCCCGGGAAAACCGTCAGAAAATTTACGATCAGTCGGGACTGGAGCCGATGGGTAAGCTTGAAAGCAAACTCGAGGGTCCGGAAGACCTCCCGCTTTTTCTCCCAAGGCAGGCCCAGGATGAAGGAAAATCTTGCCTGGCGGCGGATCCCGCTTTTTCCCAGGAGTTCGCCGGCTTGCTTCACTTGCTCGAGGAGGAGTTTCTTGCCCACCCGTTGCAGTCCCTCCTCATACCCGGACTCGACGCCCATTTCCATGACCTCCACCGGCATCCGAGCGATGGCTTCGAGCATCCCGGGGACAACCAGGTCCGTAATCCTGGCCATGAAGACGAGCCTGGAGTCAAGTCCGGAGAGCTGGTCGGCGATTTGGATCAAGCGGGGGTGGTCGGCGGTGAAGCAGTCGTCCACGATGAAAATGCACTTCTTGGTGGTGCGGTCCAGATAAGGAACGAGCCGGCCGATCCGATCCGCCACCTGCCCGGGCGGTATCCCTCTCCAGTTCCTTTGAAAACCGATACTGCAAAAGATACAGGCATAGAAACAGCCGCGCGAGGTCTCGATCGGGAGGAGGTCGTAATAACCCTTGGGCATCAGCTCGAACTTGGGTAAGGGAAGCTCGGCCAGTTCCTCCGGGGTGAGCAGGGGACCAGGGGGAGTTTGGATCAGTTCCTCTCCTCGGCGGAAGGTGATTCCCGGCACCAGGGCGGGGTCTTTTCCCGCTTGAAGAAAATCGAGGAGCAGGGGAAAGCTCTTTTCTCCCTCGCCCCGGATCAAGTAATCCACCGCGGTCGTCCGCGCCAGGTATTCATCGAGCACGGAGGCATGCGGTCCGCCGAGCACGGTCACCGGTCGCCGGGAGAGATCCTCCAAATTGATCAGGAGCCTTCGGGCTCGCGGCCAAGTGCTGGCGTCTATAGAAATCCCCAAGAGATCAATCCCGGATACGGATTGGGCGATCAAGTCGGGCGAGCGGAAATGAGATTCGAAATCCAAGGGATCAATCAACGTTACCTGTTGGCCATGCTTTTCAAGGACGGCGGCGAGAAGGTAGAGAGCCTGCTTGGGACAGACCCGAGCCTGCTCCTTAATAATTTTCCCCCAGGGGTCGGCCTCTGCAAACGGGGGAGCTGTCAGTAAAACCCTCAAGATAATGCCCGATCTTTATAGACTACCTTGCAAAGCTCGGCGCCGATCGGTTTCACCGGCACCGTTCCCGCAGCCGCTTTTCCAGGGTGGCGGGATCATGCAACCGAACGTAAAGTTTCCGGGAGGGGACCGCGGGGTCTTCGCTTTCCGCGAAGATGTAGCCGCCGAAGCGGCGTCTCTCCATGGTCACGCGCATTTCGATGGGCGGCTCGGCCAGGTCCGGCTCTATTGCCACGGCCAGGGGAATGACGCCGTGGAGGAAAAGGCCCGGCTCTCCGCGCAAAGCGTTGACGATGCCGAGGGTGTGGAAGGCCGGTCCGAGCTCGTCCGCGACAAACGTTGCCAGCGGCGTGCCCGCATTCTTTAATAATTTTCGATCAGCCCGGGCAAAGCGGGCGTCGTCCATGATCTCGTTGGGGTAAAGGATAAAGTCGCCGCCGTGCGCGAGCAGGTAGCGGGCCGCCTCCGGGTCCACGTTGATGTTCAAGTCCTGGTAGCCGACAAAGCGGCCGAGGTAAGCGTCCGAGCGCTCGCCCAGCGCGCCCAGGAACTCGCCGGTGCCCAGGTGGAGCGCCTTCCAGTTCCGGGGCAGGCGCGGCTCGAGCATGAGCGCGGTGGCGATGTTGGTGAGCGGGGCGGTGGCCACGATCTCCACCTGGCCGGGACGCGACATGACCGCGTCCACGATGAAGCGCGCGGCCTCGGTGGGTTGCCCCAACTCCTTAGGGGAAGCGGCTCCACGCAGAACCGGAACCTCGCTCCTGCCGGCCAGCTCGAGGATGCGCCGGGCCGCGTGCACGCAGACCTCGGTGGTCGAGCAGCCCATGGTGCAGGTGATGCCGAGCACCTCGACCCCGGGATCGCGGAGCGCGTAGAGCAGCTCCAGCCCGCCGTCCGGGTCGGTGACCGGGAGCCAGGGCGCTGGATAGGTCCCGGCTTTTTTCACCTCGGCCTTGAGCATGCCCACGTCGTCGTCAATGATCAGCAGCCGCGGGGCCGGGGAGTCGGGCCCGACCTGTGCCCAAGCCGGCGGCAGCGGAAAGGAGATCGAGGAAAGAATTAAAATGACTAGCGCAGCCAGACGCATGATCCTGTTCTTCTATCTTATTCCCGGGCCGGAGGCGAAGTCAATTTCATTCCCTTTGCGACTGTGCTATACCAAGTCTAGACAAACTTCCTTGCCAGGAGGGATGAACATGCGTTACCGGTGGGTCGGCGTGGCCCTGCTCTGGTCCGGGCTGTGCGGGTGTCCGCAGACGCTCAAGTATCCGGAGTTTTTCAAGGAGCCGGACCTGGGCTTTCGGGGGCCGGTGGTCCAGGTCGCGGTGCAGGCCCAACCCTTTGCGATTCAGGTCCAGGGAGACGCGGAGCTGGAACAACTGGATCCCTATCGGGTCCGCTTGACCAGCAAGTCCGGCCGCCTGAAGATCGCGCTGGGCCCGGGGGAAGCCATCTACGGCCTGACTGAGCGGATCGTGGCCGGCCGGAAAAAGAGCGAACGGCATGTTCGGGCGATCGGGGGCCTGGACCGCCGGGGCGAACTGGTCTCCATGTGGGTCTTGCCCAGCGAGGCGGTTTACGTCCCGTTCTATATCAGCTCCTCGGGCTACGGGATGCTGATCGAGGGCAGCGAGCCGGGCCTCTACGACATCGGCAGAAAGGACCCCAACGTGCTGGAGGTGGGCTGGGAAGTGGGGCCGGAGGGTTTTTCCTGCGTGTTCATCCAGGGACCGGCCTACACTGAGATCCTGGACCGCTACACCGCCATGACCGGCCGGCCGATCCTGCCGCCGAAGTGGGCGCTCCGGCCCTGGAAGTGGCGGGACGCCTGCGTGGCCGGGAAGTTCAGCGAGCTGGACGGGATCAAGATGAACGCCGACGTGGTGGATGACATCACCAACTATGAGAAGCTCGGATTCCCCAAGGGCGTTTACCTGATTGACCGGCCCTGGGCCGAGGGAACCTACGGCTACGGCAACTTCAACTGGGACCCCAACCGTTTTCCCAACGGCGACCGGATGATCCAGGCGCTGCACGACCGGGGCTGGCGGGTGGTGATCTGGGGCGCGCCCTGGGCCTTGGGCAAAGCCGACTTCGAGCTGGGGCCGGAGGCCAAGGCCAAGGGCCTGGTTATCGGCGATCGTAACCTGGATTACACCAATCCGGCGGCGGTGGCCTGGCACCGGGAAAAGATCGAGGCCTTCCTTCGCCGGAGCGGGGTGGACGGCTGGAAGCTCGACCGGGGCGACGAGTACAACCCTTCAAGCCGGCACGACATTTATGCCGATGGCCGCGACGGGCTCTCGGTGCACAACGACTATGTCCGGCTCTACATCAAGACCTATTATGACGCGACGGCCGCGGTGCGGGGCGACGACTTTTTGCTGATGGCCCGGCCCGGCTACACCGGCACCACCGCCTGGAGCATCACCTGGGGCGGCGACATCCCGGGCGCGATCCACCAAGGCCGGGTCGGGACCGACAAGGGGCTCCGGAGCGCGATCATTTCGCTCCAGCGCATGGCCTTTTTAGGCTACCCGGTCTGGGGCACGGACACCGGCGGCTACGCGGGTTTCAAGGACCGGGAGGTATTCGCCCGCTGGCTGGCCTTTTCCGCTTTCTGCCCGCTCATGGAGATCGGGGGGGTCGGCCCGCACGAGCCCTGGGCCATGCCGGAAAAACCCTTTTACGATGAAGAGATGATCCGGATCTACCGCCGCTACACCCAGCTCCACCTCCGGCTCCTGGATTACACTTATGAATTGGCCGAGCGCGCGGCCGCGACCGGCGACCCCATCGTCCACCCGCTGGTCTTTGACTGGCCGGATGATCCACAAGTGAAAAATAGGTGGGACGAATATCTTTACGGCCCGGCGCTCCTGGTGGCGCCGGTGTGGGAGCAGGGCCGGCGGGAGCGGGAGGTTTACCTGCCCGCGGGAGAATGGAAGGACCTGTGGAATCCGTCCCGGACCTTTCAGGGCCCGGCCACGATCAAGGTGGAGGCGCCGCTGGACCGGATCCCGGTTTTCATTCGCACGGAAAAAGCCGATCTGTTGCCCAAGGGTATCATCGAGGCCTTGTGAGCAAGCCTCTTGGGATTAACCGATCATTGCTTCTGGCAAAATCAGTAACAAAAGCCCGCCGGAAGCGGGCGCTCCTTGGCGGCTTAAAGGACTTTGCGAGCAGCCGGCCGCCCATTTTGATGAGGAGCCGTAAAAATATCAATGCCCCTCGGCGGGTCCGGATTCTGTCCGGAGGCTCCCCTTTCCAGGGATCGCTCCCTGCGGGCGGGAGGGGGAACCGGCCGATCCCGATCATTTGACTCTCCCGGAATTATGGTTTAGCGGATGACCCTAAAAATTTTGTTGCATATTTTTTCGGGGTGATTTACAATTGAGTTCGCCATAGGGATGCCGCTTAATATCCGAGCGTGCGAACCGGGAAAGTTGACCGTCAGGTGAGTGAAAGTGGGAGGCGCCAATGAGTGAAGAAGCATCCATGAAGACGTTGGTGGAATTGATTGCGAAGAAGTTAGTGGATCGGCCCGAGGAAGTGAAAGTGAGCGAGGTGAGCGGCGAGTATTCGGTCGTGATCGAGCTCAAGGTGGCCAAGGAAGACATCGGCAAGGTGATCGGCAAGAAGGGCGCGCATGCCCAGGCCATCCGGACGCTCATGATGGCCGCGAGCGGGAAGGACGGCAAGCGCTACATCCTGGAGATCCTGGATGACTGATCCGGGCGGGGCCTGGAACCACGCCCGTGCGGCCCCGGCCGAAAGGCGGGGCCGGCTCTGATTCGGCGGGAGGGTTCTTCGGTACCATGGCCAAGGAAGTGGAAGAGTTTTGCGCCATTTGCGGCGAGTTGGTGAAGATGCCGGTGGTGCAGGAGGACGGCGAAGAGCCGGGGTTCCTCTGGGTGCAATGCCCGAAATGTCATGAAATCAAGCCGCTCGAGCCCCGCTTGGAAGGCGAGCTCGAAGGAGAATTGATCCCGGCGGCCAAGGAGATGGCCCGGCCGGCCAGCCGCATGACATTGAGGCCCGTTCGCCCGGGCGAGCCGGCGCCGGTCGGGGCTGGCAGCGAGGCCATCCGCACCTATGTGCCGGGCGAGGAATACGAGCCGGGCGACCTCATCTACCATCAAGGGTGGAACGATACCGGCAAGGTGGTGGGCAAAAAGGAGTCGGGCGGGGGCCGGCGGATGATTCTGGTGGAATTCGAGAAGATGGGCAAGCGAAAGCTGGTGATGGAAGCCGAACGAAGGAAGTGAATGAGACGATGGCAATGCACAGGGGCATCAGCGTGCGATTCTGGGGCGTGCGGGGTTCCATCCCCTCGCCGGGCACGGACTATCTGAAATACGGGGGCAACACCGCCTGCGTGGAGCTCCGGGCGGCGGATAAGATCCTGATCATTGACGCGGGCAGCGGGCTGAAGCCGCTGGGCAATCACCTGCTCGCCGAGATGCCCCTGGAAGCGCACCTCCTCATCTCCCACTATCACTGGGACCACATCCAGGGCCTTCCCTTCCATGCGCCGCTTTACGTGAAAGGCAACCGCTACCACCTTTACGGCGAGGCGCGCGGCCGGCGGAGCCTGCGCCAGATTCTGGCCGGGCAGATGCGCTATCCTTACTTCCCGGTGGCGCTGGATGTGTTCCAGGCCCAACTCCGCTTTCACACCATCCGCGCCGGCGATACCATCTCCCTGGGCCCGGTCCAGGTGGACACCGCTTCCCTCAACCATCCCCAGGACGCCACCGCCTACCGGGTCAACTACGCGGGCAAGTCGGTAGTTTACTGCTCGGACAACGAGCACACCGCCCAGATGCTCCCGGAGACCGCGGCCCTGATCCAGGGCACCGACCTCTTGATTTACGACGCCACCTACACCGACGAGGAATACCAGGGCAAGACCGGCGCCGGCGCCAAGAAGGGCTGGGGCCATTCCACCTGGAGCGAGGCCATCCGGGTGGCCAAGCGCCTGAAGGTCAAGCGGCTGGTCATCTTCCACCACGACACCATGCATACCGATCGCGTCACCGACCGCCTGGTGAAACGGGCCCGCCGGGATTTCCGCCACCTGGAGGCGGCCCGGGAAGGAGCCAACCTGACCGTCTGAGCCGATCCGCTCCAGCGGCTGACTTCGATACCTTCGGCATCTTTCCCGTTTCCTCTCAGCTTTCTCTCTTTCAGAGCCCGGAGCCGTCGCCCCTCCGGCGGCTTACCCATCAAGTGATGAATGCCGGAGGAAAAAGACCAAGAAGGGAAAAGCGCTTCCACCTTGATGTCTTTGACGCGGAGATAAGGGGCGAGGGGCCAGGAACTTGACAGGGGGGGAGAAAGATTATATTTTGAAAAAGGTTAGAGGTAAGGGAGGAAAGCTCTTGCCAGGATCTCAGGTGCCGGGAACGGTCCCTGGAACTACACGACCATCACCCAATCGGAAGCGATCCAAGTCTTTCCCGGGTAATTCCCTACCTGGGACGGAAAGACTTCTCCATGCGACAACATTTCCATCATTATCCGTTTCACCGGCGCTTTTCCGGTTCCCTCGGAACCGAAGCAAACCCGGTAACCCATACGAATAGCGCTCGCCCTTCGGCCGGCTGTTTGCTTTTCCAAAGCTCGCGGGAGCCTTGGCTGAAGGCGTTTGGTCAAAGACTGACAGGTGATCGGACCGCCCGGTTTGGCTTTGGCGGAGGGGCGGCAAGGAAAGGTACTGCGCGCCTGGAATAGGCGCCAACTCCCCCTGGGTCGGTCGGCTCCAGGTGCCGCCGAGGGGGGCGAAGCCTGTTCGGGGCAGGGATTGAGGCAATCACTTCTGGCACGAAGAGGATGAGGATGAGCAAGTCATTAGTAACCGGGGCCGCGGGTTTCATTGGCTCGCACGTGGCGCGGCATTGTCTGGCGTTGGGCCACGAGGTTATTGCGTTGGACGACCTCTCGGGTGGCTTTCCGGACCAGGTGCCGGAAGGGGCGGTGTTTGTGGAGGGATCGGTTACGGACCATGGACTGCTGGACCGGCTGTTCGAGGAGCACCGCTTTGATTATGTCTATCACCTGGCGGCTTACGCGGCCGAGGGTTTGTCGCATTTTATCCGGCGGTTCAACTACACCAACAACGTGATCGGCAGCGTCAACCTGATCAACAACGCGGTGCGGCACGAGGCCAAATGCCTGGTGTTCACCAGCTCGATTGCGGTTTACGGGGCGGGCCGGTTGCCGATGACCGAGGAGATGACGCCGCAGCCGGAAGACCCTTACGGCATCGCCAAATATGCGGTGGAGCTGGACTTGCGGGCGGCGCGGGCCATGTTCGGCCTGAATTATGCGATCTTTCGGCCCCACAATGTTTACGGCGAGCACCAGAACATCGGGGACCGGTATCGCAACGTGGTGGGCATTTTCATGAACCAGATCATGCAGGGCCGGCCCATGACCGTGTTCGGGGACGGGGAGCAGACCCGGGCGTTTTCGTATATTGACGAGGTGGCGCCGATCATTGCCGGGAGCGTGGAGAAGCCGGAGGCCTGGGGCGAGGTGTTCAACCTCGGAGCGGACCGGCCATACCCGGTCAACCATTTAGCCGAGGTGGTGGCGCAGGCGTTCGGGGTGGAGCCGAGGATTCAGCATCTGGCGGCGCGGCACGAGGTAGTGCACGCCTATGCCTCGCACGAGAAGGTGACACGGGTGTTTGGCCGGCAGGAGCCGGTGCCGTTGGAGGAGGGCATCCGGCGGATGGCGGCCTGGGCATTAGCCAAGGGGCCGCGGGCCAGCCGGGAATTCAAGGGGGTAGAAGTGTCCAAAAACCTGCCGGCCTCTTGGCAAGAAGCCGTCCACCAAGAGAAGCCCCCAGGATGAATCCCCGCCATGGCGGAAAAGCGTCAGAGAAGTAAAAAGGGGCCAAGCCCGAGTACGGGGACAAAGCCCGAAGCCGGGAGAAACTCCGATTCCTTCCCGGTATTCTTTGCCGGGTCCTCGGTTTTTCCCGCCGGCCCTTTTTCGATCTATTTCCAAAACGGCAAATCCAGACGATGATGCGGCGCTTTTACCCATATGGGGTCTTGTCCAGTTTAATCCTCGTCCAAGGATTCACGGTTCTCAACCGGGGGGGCTACTATCGCCTTTACTGGATTCCGGCCGCTATCCTCCTGGGATTGCTCCTGGCCGGTTTCCTGGTCGGGCTGAATCGCGGGTGGCTGTCCCCTCGCTTCAATCTCAACACGGATCTGCCCCTGCTCGGCTTCCTGGGCTGGGCGGCCGTCTCCTTGATCTCCTCGGTGAACCGGGAAGAAACCCTCTTCGAGGTGACGCGGCTCGTCCTGCTCGCTTCGGTCTACTTCCAAGTGGCCTATGCCCTCGAACAGGACCGGATGAAAAGAGCGCTCGGATACTCCCTCCTGGGGATCGGCGTGTTCGACGCGGTCTACGGCCTGTTCGGGTTCATCTCGGGACGGGCGCTGTTCTTGGTGCCGTGGGTGGATCTGCCCTCGTCCCAATATTATGTCACGGGCACCTTCTTCAACCATAATCATTTTGCCGGGCTGATGGAGATGGAAATTTTCCTGGGCCTGGGGTTAGTTCTGGCCGTGCGTCCTCAAGGGAGGCCGCGCTCCGAGTTCTGGGCCCAGCGCCTTTTCCTTTCCCTGCCGAGTGGAATCATGATCCTGGCCTTGGTCCTGTCTTTGTCCCGAGGCGGCTGGGCGAGCTTCCTTTTCGGCTTTTTCTTCTTCCTCGCGCTGGTCTGGTGGCACACCCACCCCTCGTGGTCCCGGATCCTCGCCTTCTCGTTACTGATGGTGATCGGGATCAGCCTGTTTCTCTTCCGAGTAAACCGCGAGCCGCTTCACCGACGGTTAGCCACCCTCGAGGCCTATTACCAGCAGCCCGAGGAAATCACCGCCAATGCCCGGCTTTCCATTTGGAAAAGCGCCGTGGGCATGATCAAGGACCATCCCTGGACCGGGACGGGCTGGGGCACTTTCCGCTCGGTTTATCCCTCGTACCGCCGGGATCGAGTTTTCCATGGCATCGTCTTTGCGCACAATGATTATCTCCAGATCGCCGCGGGTATGGGCCTGCCTGGGCTGGGTCTCTTCCTTCTTTTCTTGGTCATGTTGTTCCGGGAGGGCTTCCGGGGCATCAAGAGCCGGGATCTAAATTTCTTTTCGCTGGCCCTGCCCGGAGTTTTAGCCGGTCTGTTTACCTTGTTGGTGCACGAGTTGGTTGATTTCAACCTGATGTTGCCGGCCAATGCCCTGCTCTTTTTCAGCCTGGCCGGGATGGTGGCCGGCCGCGGCCGGGAGCTCCCATGAGAAAGCTGGTAGTGGACGCCCTGATCATGTTGGTGCTCCCGCTGTTTCTAGTCCGGAATCTGCAAACCTTGGAAGCGGAGTGGTTCTACCAGCAGGGAGAAAAACTAACCTCGGCGAAAAAATACGATCAGGCTCTTCCCCGTTACGAACAGGCCGTGGCCATCTTGCCGGAACGAGCCATGTACCAGCGGGCGGTGGCTCGCAACTGCTTGAAACTTTACAATCCTCAGCGCCGCGACCTCCGCCCCCTCTACCGGGCCTGGAAGGCGCTGCAACAGCTCCAGGGCACCGAAGCGGTGTACCCTTATGACTGGTTCGAAATGGGAGAGGTGCTCGATCTTTTTCGCCAGGCGGGCATCACCGGCCTGCCCGACCCCGAGGCCTATTTTCGACGGGCGTGGGAAATGGATTCCACCAACCCGCGCTTTTTGGCGGGTTGGATCCACTGGCTATCGCGGCAAGGCAAGAATCAAGAAGCCCGGGACCTCTTGCCCGTCTTAATCATCTCCGCGCCGAAGGCGATCAAAGTTTTCGGAGATAAGCTCTTGCTCACCCCCTCGGACCGGGCTTGGCTAAGCCACGAGCTTTTAAGCTACCCCCTTCCCAACCTGGAATATGCGCGCTACCTGGTGCAACACCAGGAAGGGGTGCTGGCCGAAACTCAAATCCAGGCCATTCCCGAGCCGGAGCAGCTGCGGCCGTCCATCGCGTATCAGCTGGGAAATCTTTGGGTCGCCCTCAATCATCCGGACCGGGCCCTCCTGGTCTTCAGTCGCGCCTTTAAGGCCAACCCCCATAACCTCACCCTGGCCCGGAGCTGGGCCGAACTTCTCGCCCGCCAAAAAGATTTTCCCGCGGCCATGGCGGTTTACCAGCAGGCCTTGCGTCAAAATCCTTCCGCCGGGGACTTGAATTTAAATTTAGCCCGCTTGGCCCGATCCGCTGGGCAGCGGGATTTGGCCCTCCAGTACTTTTCCAAGGCCCTGGAATCAAAACGAGTCACCACCGCCCAACAAAGAGAAATTTATCTTGCCTTGGCCGAGATCAAAATCCAGAAGAAAAATCTGCAAGGGGCATTAGCCGAATATCAAAAAGCCTTGGAGCTCAAGCCCTCCGATTCAGCCCTCGCGGAGAAAATCAAACGCCTCCGGGTGCAGTTGGAATATCAAAGCGGGAAGTCGCCCCCTCCCTAGGTGGCCTGGAAAATTTCGGCCCAATGGGGTGGGATTGGCTCTTCGGGCAAGATGTTCTGGGCCTGGGCTGATCCGGTACTTAATCAAGATTTAAAGAAAAAATCCGCTTAACTGAAAAACTTGACAAAAGCCAAAGTCCTGGTACAATATGAGCATTGGGGTAGTGAGCGTCTTTTGATTTAAATTTAGCCAAGAAAGCAGAGCCTAACCCCTATTTTTAGGGTGGTCGGTAGGCTCGATGACGAATTTTATTGCCATCAAATTGGATCATCTATTTGCGTTTCAGGAAGGGAAGTCAACCCCCGAAATGAAAGGGTTTCCTTCCGGCATCCTCCGGGCATGGCGGAAAAAGGGATCCTTGTTTTCCACCTCCCCGGAGGCGCAAAGCCAAGAGAGCCTTGTTCCCGGGTGGGCATGGAGGATTGGCCCGCCTCGCCAAGCATGCTTTGAAAATGAAGTTAGGATCATCTCCGGGAATGAGATCATTGCCCGAAGCTTTCGGGTGGTGCCTTTGTAGAAAGGGTCGAGAATGTCGGAGCCAAAGCTACCCGAATTCAGTTCGATAGCGCGCGATACCGCGGTTATTAATCCCCTGGATTTACTCCAGCCGCTCCTGAAAAACCGCTGGATCATTGGTCTAATTGTGACCATGGCGCTTTTCTTATCCATCTTGTATAACCTTTACGTCACCCCGGTTTATGAGGCCAAAGCCAGCGTGGTCACTCGCCAAAACGTTCCGGCCAATCTGCTTAAAGAAAAAGAAACGAAACTCACCCAGTATGCTGACCCGCGCAGTGCCTTGGTCACCAAGGCCAGAATTATCAGCTCGCAGCCATCGGTCCAGGAACTGGTGAAACGACTCATTGACAGCGGTCATTTTCTCGAGGTGCGCAAACAAACGGGCTGGGAGCAACTGAGCGAAGGGCAGAAGACCCGATGGATTCAGGCCGTGGCCCGGGGTATCCAGGGAGGCATTATCGTCGCCATTCCCCGGGATACGAGCATCATCGAAATCCGGTACCAGAGCACCAACCCGGACCTGGCCAAAGACGTGGTGAACTTGCTGGCGGAGATCGTGGTCGAGTTTGACCGGAACGAGCAATTGATGATTTATAAAGATTCCCTATTCAACCTGAACCAGCAGGTAGAGGATGCCCGCAAGCGGGTGGGGGAGGCGGAGTCGAAACTTTATCAGTATCGGCGCCAGCACAATATCTTCGAGGCCGACCGGGATAAGGAGCTGATCGCAGAGCGGCGCTCCCGGCTTTTGGAAAAATTGACGGAAGTTCAAGAAGGCCGGAAGGAGTTGGAATCCCAGATTAGGCAGTTGGAGAATTTGCTCCAACGCCGGGATTACAAAAAATATACGGCGCTGTTGCCAGAGAATCAAATTCTGGTGGACTTGAAACAGCAGTTGGTCACGGCGGAGGTTACCTATCAAAAGCTGCTGATCAAATACGGCGAGAAGCATCCCGAGGTCGAGAAAACCGGTAAAGAGATTGATATCCTTAAGCAAAAGTTCGAACAAGAATTGGAGGTCGCCCTCACCCGTTTGCAATATAACCTGAACGTGGTCAAGTCCCGCGAGCAGTTTTTGCAGGACTCCATGGCGGAAACCGAGAAATCTGCGGTGACGAGCACCGAAAAGGATATTGAGTATGTGGTGTTGGACCGGGAAGCGTACTCGGTCCGGGAGCTCTACCGCACCCTTTTGGATGCCGTGAAAGAAGTCAATGTTAACACCAACTCCTCGGTGAACAATATGATTTATGTCCAGGAAAAAGCCCTGCGCCCCACGGTTCCCATCAAGCCCAATAAACTGTTGAACATGTTGCTGGGGGTGGTGCTGGGGATCATGATGGGGGGCGTGTTTGCCTACGGACGGGAATTCCTGGATCAGACCGTCCGCAGCCCGCAAGACATCGAAAAAACCACCCAACTTCCGGTCCTTTCCACGGTGCCGCTGTATTCCGCCACCAAGAATCACAAACCGTCCTCCTCCTACCGGATTCTCTTTGTTACCCATCGGCCCAAGTCCCTCTTCGCGGAGAGCATTACCTCGCTCCGGTCGCAACTCAATATCAAGATACCCCAAGACAGTCCCAAGGTGATCTTGGTGACCAGTTGCGCCCCTCAAGAAGGCAAAAGTCTCATCGCCTCCAATCTCGCGCTCAGCCTGGCCATGAACGGCCAGAAAACCCTGATCTTAGATGCAGACTTGCATCACCCCGTCCAATATAAAATTTTTGGATATGAAAAGAGCACCGTGGGCCTTTACGACCTGATTGTGGACACCTTGAACCCCCAATGGTCGGCCTTGGACTTGAAGAGCTTGAGCCTCGGTGATGTGCAACATATGATCCAGCTCAAGCAATGGTCCGGAACTATCAAAATTAAATGGGATTCGCTCCCCTCCTTCCTCACCATTTCCTACCAAGAGGGCCGGCCCGCGGGGTCCAACCTGAGAACCTGGAAAGAGCAATTGGCCATCTCTAATGGCTGTCCGCCCCCGAAAAACCTCTCCTTTGTCCTCGACGAATCGGAGATCGCCGACTTGGACCCCGGCCAAGAGTCGGGAATGTTGGCCGTGGAGTTCCTCCGCCAATACCCGGCCCTCTCCCGGTCCGACTATTTTGCCGAGCTCATCATGCGCGAATACATCCGGGACACGGAAAACAAAAGCCTCCATGCCCTGACCGCAGGCACCACCTCCAAAAACCCCAGCGAGATCCTGGGCTCGGAGCAAATGAAGATTCTCCTGAAACTCCTTCGGGAACGCTTCGATCGGATTATCATTGACGCGCCCCCCGCCTGGCCGCTCTCCGACGTCAGCGTGATCTCTCCCCTGACCGATTGGGTCCTGTGGATTTGCCGGTCCGGGGAAATTCCCAAGGGCATGTTCCAACATACCATTCAGCAAATCCAGCAGGTCCAGCCCAACATCATCGGGGTGGTGATGAACGCGGTGGATCTCCAACGAGATCGCTATTATTACTATGGTTATCCCAGTTATTATTACAGCAGCCGTTATTACCGTTACCGGTATCATCATACGGATTATTACGGGAGTTCCGAAAGCGGCGAGCCGACCGAAAACAGCCCCCAATGAACCAGATCCATTTCCCATGAGATCACCCGGTAGCGGAGAGGGGGCGGCAAAGGACCAGCGCTTTTCCCTTAGACGGTTCATTCATCGGGATACTCGCAGAGGCTTTGGCAAGGCCAACGCCTGAGCATCTCTTTTTTCGATGGAGGAAGAGTTGGTGGTTGAAATTCGGTGCCGCCGACGGGGGCGGAGCTCGAGTATAATCTAATCAACCCGCCTTCTCGCGTAAAAATAAAAAGACGTTTATGGCTCTTTGGCTAGTTACCGGCGGTGCGGGGTTTATTGGGTCGAACCTGGTCGAAGCATTGGTCAGCCGCGGGGAGCAGGTCCGCGTGCTGGATAACTTCTCGACCGGCCTTCGCCAGAACCTCGAGTCCATCCCCGGGCCATTCGAACTCCTGGCCGGCGATGTTCGGGATCCGGAAATCTGTGGCCGCGCCGCGGCGGGAGTGGATTACATCCTGCATCAGGCGGCGTTGGGTTCCGTGCCCCGGTCCATCGCCAACCCCCTGGAAACCCATGCCGCGAACGCGACCGGCACCCTGACTTTGCTGGTGGCCGCTCGAGGGGAGAAGGTCAAGCGGTTCGTCTGTGCAGGATCTTCTTCGGTTTATGGCCGGAACCCGGCTCTCCCCAAGCGCGAAGACATGGTTCCCATGCCTATCTCCCCTTATGCCGTCTCCAAGCTGGCCCAGGAAAACTATTGCCTGGCCTTTACCGAGTGTTATGGTCTGGAAACGGTGGTGTTGCGCTATTTCAATATCTATGGACCTCGCCAGGACCCCAGCTCCCTCTACGCCGCGGTCATCCCCAAATTTTTAAAGGCCGCCCGGGAAGGCCGCTCGCCCGAGATTCACGGGGACGGCGAACAAAGCCGGGATTTCACCTTTGTCGCCGATTGCGTGGAGGCTAACCTGACGGCCGCGACCGCACCGCTCAATTCTCAGCGCGTTTTCAATATCGCCGGCGGAAGGCGAGTGAGCATCAACCAGATTTGGCAGGAGATCAAGCGGATCACCGGGACCCGGGTCGAAGCGAAACACGTGGAGCCCCGGCCGGGTGATGTCCGCCACAGCCTGGCCGACACCACCCAGGCCAGCCAGGTTTTGGGGTGGAAGCCGCAGGTAGGGATCGCCGAAGGGCTGGCTCGGACCCGGCAAGCTTTTAAGCCAGGCGAAAGTTGATGGGAAGAGGAGGTCGAAGCCCCATGCCCGGAACTTTCTTGGCCTTAAGAGGTGAGGAGGGTTAAAATTGTCCATCAAGATCGCCCAGATCGGATGCGGCTATTGGGGTATTAATTTATTTCGGGTTTTCTCCCAAGTCGGCCAAGTCAGTCACCTCATTGAGCTGGATTCCTCCCTCAAGGAAAAAGTCAAAAAGATCAACCCGAAGACCGCCTTTACCGACAACTGGAAGGAAGTGGTCCAATCCCCCGAAGTGGATGCGGTGGTCATTGCGACGCCGGCCGGCTCGCATTACCAACTGGCGTGGGAAGCTTTGAACCAGGGAAAACATGTGTTGGTCGAAAAACCCCTGGCCATGACCACCGAGCAAGCTTCCCAGCTGATCCAGCTAGCCGAGAGCAAAAATCGGGTCCTGATGGTCGGCCACACCTTCCTCTATAACCGGGCCGTCCTCATCCTCCGGGACCTCGTCCAAAGCGGCGAGATCGGCAAGGTCTATTACGCTTATTCTCAGCGCCTGAACCTGGGCCGCGTCCGCCAGGACGTGAACGCCATGTGGAATCTGGCCCCGCACGATGTCTCCATCATGGTCTTTGTCCTGGGCCAAGAGCCCAAGTTTGTGTCGGCCACCGGCCAAAGTTACTTGCAGCCCGGTCTGCATGACGTGGTGTTCATGACCCTCGGGTTCGAAAACGGCGTCATGGCCCATATTCACGTGAGCTGGCTCGACCCCAACAAGATTCGGCAGATGACGGTGGTGGGCGATCGCAAGATGGTTGTTTACAACGACATGATCGAATCCAAGATCGCCATCTATGACAACGGCATCCAGCGCAAGGATCCCCACGCTCCCCTGGAAGGGTTTGATAACTTCGGCGCGTGGCAGTTGTCCCTCCGGCCGGGCGACATCGCTCTGCCCAAGATTGATTTTAAAGAGCCGCTCCAGGTGGAGGCCTCCCATTTCCTCGAATGCATCCGCCGGGGCCAAAAGCCCTTGACCGATGGCTACAATGGACTGACCGTGGTCAAGGTGTTGGAGGCGGCGCAACGCTCCCTCGAACACGGCGGCGGCTGCGAGGAGATCCGATGACGGTCGCGGCCACTGCCATCATTCACCCGCACGTGCATTTGGGCGAGGCCGCTCAGGTGGAGGATTATGTCGTCCTGGGGGTTGTGCCGCGGGCGGGAACCGACCAGGAGTTGGAAACTCACATCGGCAGGTCCGCCACCATCCGCTCGCATACGGTCATCTACGCGGGCAACCGCATCGGAGACGGATTTCAGACCGGGCATCATGTCTTGATCCGCGAGGCCAACCGGATCGGCGACCAGGTGAGCATCGGCTCGGGTTCGAGGATCGAGCACCATGTAACTATCGCTTCGCGGGTGCGGCTTCATTCCAACGTTTTCGTCCCCGAGTACACCGTCTTGGAGGAAGGGTGCTGGTTGGGTCCCGGAGTGGTCTTGACCAACTGCCTGCATCCGCTTTGCCCTCAAGCCAAGCGATGCTTGAAGGGACCCCGGATCGGCGCCGGCGCGATCATCGGAGCCCACGCCACCATCCTTCCCAGCCTGATCATCGGCGAACGGGCGCTGGTCGGGGCCGGCGCGGTGGTGACCCGGGACGTCGAGCCGGGAATGGTGGTGGTTGGACCGCAGGCGGCGCCCCTCAAAAGGATGGACGAGCTCACCTGTCAGTACGGACTCATGGATCATCCCTATCCTGGACTCAAAACATGAAGCCAGTGCCATTCCTGGATCTGGGACTGCAATACCAGAACCATCGCGCCGAAATTGACCGCGCCATCGCTGAAGTGATTGAGTCCTCCGCTTTTATCGGCGGCCGGTTTGTCGAGCGGTTCGAAAAACGCTTCGCTGGCTTCTGCGGGGCCAAGCGGGCGGTCGGGGTCGCCAATGGAACCTGCGCCCTCTTCTTGATTCTCCAGGCTTTGGGCATCGGCCCGGACGATGAAGTCATTCTGCCGGCCAACACCTTCATCGCCACCGCGGAGGCGGTCAGCGCTTGCGGCGCCCGGGTGGTGTTTGCGGACGTGGACCCGGATTCCTACAACCTGGATCCGGCCTCGTGCGCGGCCATGATCTCCCCCCAAACCAAGGCCATTATCCCGGTCCACCTCTACGGCCAACCCGCGGACATGGAGGCCTTTCTCCAACTGGCGCGGCCGCGGGGCATTGCCGTGATCGAAGACGCGGCCCAGGCCCATGGCGCGATCTACCGGGGGCAAAAGGTCGGCGGCCTGGGGATCGCCGCCGGTTTTTCGTTTTATCCGGGCAAGAATCTCGGTGCTTACGGCGACGCCGGCGCCATCGTCACCAATGATGAAGCGCTCGCCGATCGCATCGCCATGCTCCGCGACCATGGCCGCAAAGCCAAATATTTGCATGAAATTCCCGCCTATAACATGCGCATGGATGGTCTGCAAGGCGCCATCCTGGATGTAAAACTGAACTATTTGCCCGCCTGGAACCAGGCCCGCCAGCAGATCGCCCGGCGGTATGCGGAGCAATTGCACCAGGTTCCCGGCCTGATCCTGCCCAAGACCTTTAAGGATCGCGAGCACGTGTTCCACCTTTTCGTGATCCAGGTGGACCGGCGGGATCAACTTCAGCCGTGGCTGAAAGAACGCGGGATCGAAACCGGCATCCACTACCCGGTGCCGTTGCATCTGCAACCCGCGTATCTTCTCCCAGGCTCGCCTCCGCCGCGTCTCCCGGTCTCGGAGCGACTGGCCGAACGGATCCTGTCCCTGCCTATTTATCCAGAAATGAAGCCCGAGCAAGCCCAATGGGTGGTAGAGGCGATCACGGAATTCGCACGCGCCGCTCCTTAGGCTGGGGAACGCGAACGGATGAATAGCCTCAAGCCTTCTCTTCGCTCTCCGTCGGAAGGAGGACTTTCCCGGAGTGAGCCGATGAAGAAACTGCTCATGATTTGCCACTCGTTCCCTCCGGTCCTCGACGTCGGGGCGTTGCGACCCGCGGGTTTCGCCACCTACCTGCCGCGCTACGGCTGGAGCGCGGTGGTGGTGACCCCCAAGCACCCGGACGTGGCCATGGGCATCGCGCCGGAACAAACCGTTTTCCCCCACGCGGAGATCATCCCGTCCACCTCCTGGAACCCGGTTCGAGGGGCAATGAAAATTTTAGGGATGGAACGGGAACGTTTTCGCCAATTTCATCCTGTCTCGCTCCTCAATGATAGCTCTGATCCTCCGGCCCGAAACTGGCTCGCCTTCAAGATTGCTAAGTTCATTTACAATTGGTTATGGATCCCGGACCGGGCCAATGGTTGGTATCCTTTCGCACTGCGGGAAGCCTCCCGGAGAATCAAGCAAGGGGACATCCAGGCGCTGTTTTCCACCTCGGGTCCCATCACCAACCATCTCATTGCTTTACGGTTAAAGCAACGGACGGGGTTGCCCTGGGTGGCCGACTACCGGGACCCTTTGATCGAAGAAATGTTCACGCCCGCGCGCTGGAAGTTGCAAAGAAGAATTCAATCCGCGATTCTGCAGGCGGCGGACCGAATCATCGTGGCCTCGGACGAGCTCCGCTCCATGATCCTGGATCAGTTTCCGGGGCAGGAAGAAAAATATCATGTCATCTGCAATGGCTTCGAGCCTGAGCTCTTTCAGCAAATTCCCAAAGAGCTGCCTAAGAAATTTACCCTGGGCTATGTGGGATCCTTGCTGCCTAACGCCCGTGATCCCAAGCCGGTACTCCGATCACTTTCGGAATTGCTGGCGGAGGGCCAGATCCCGCCAGAGAATTTTCAACTCCGCATTGTTGGACCCTCCCCCCGCTTCTGTCAGAGCCTGGCCCAGCCATACGGCCTCGAGCCGTTTTTGGAAGCACCGGGCCCCGTCTCGCACCCGGAAAGCTTAAAATACATGGTCCAATCGCATGTGCTCTGGATGGTGGTTCCCAAGCCGTTTATTATCTCGGCCAAAATTTTCTACTACCTGGGTGCCGGCCGACCCGTTTTAGCCGTGGCTCCCTTGGGAGGTTCCTTGGATCAGCTTCTGAAACAAACCGGGATCGGGATTACCCTGGCTCCCGATGACATTCCGGGGATTAAAAAGGTCTTAGTAGAATGGTATCGGGCCTATGCCGAGAATAAATCCCTGGTCTTCCCCAAGTTCGAGTTAATCCAGCAATACGATCGTTCCAAACAAACCGGCCGGTTGGTCCAACTGCTCGACGAACTGTGCCAGGGAGCGACTCCTTGAGCATCAAATGCAGGAGGCTTCCCGTTCCCCAGTCGCCCAGAAAGGCGTCTCGTCTCTTCCTGTTCTCCCTTGAATCTCGAGCTGAAGACCGCGAACCGCAAACTTGTGACCCAGGTGGGCAAGACCCTGTCTTCTTCAAACCAGGTCCATGAATGCTCCAGCGAACGCAGCTCCGGTCTCCTTATGAACGGGGAATTTTTTGCCTTTCTTTTGATTTTGAATTGGCCTGGGGCAGTTTTTACAACAGCTCGATTGAGCCACTAAAACGCAAAGCCCGCCTCACCCGGGAAAGAGTTTTTCCCCAATTGCTTGAATTGTTAACTCGCTATCAAATTTCTGCGACGTGGGCCACGGTCGGACATCTCCTGTTAAAAAGCTGCGATGGGAATCATGGTCAACCTCATCCCTCTCCCCCTTCCTTTCCCGATTGGTATTGTTATGATCCAAAGGAGAATGAGGAAACCAGTCCGGAATGGTATGGACACAGCCTGGTCCAGCAACTGCTCAGCCTCTATCCCGAACAGGATATTGGACTCCACGGCTTCTCCCATTGTGTCTTTAATGATCCAAGTTGCACCACGGCCGTAGCGAAGAAGGAAATGCAAAATGCGCTTCAGGCCGCACAAGATCTGGGACTCACTCCGATTTCTTTTGTCTTTCCTCGGGACGGGCAAGGGCATTTCGATGTGCTCCTCGAAGCCGGGATCAAAGTTTATCGTGGATCGAATCAAAACTGGTATTTCCGGCTCCCCGCCCCTCTGGCCAAGCCGCTTCACATGATCCATCAATTCCTCGGTCTGGCACCCCCAACCGTTATGCCTGGGATCGAACACGGCCTGGTCAAGGTGCCCGGTTCCCATTTGTATCTATCCATGGATGGCTTGCGTCGGTTTATCCCGATCCGTTCCCGGGTCCGAGCCGCTGACCAAGCTCTGCACCAGGCATCGCACTGGAAAAGAATCTTCCATTTATATTGTCATCCCATCAATCTGGCCTACGAAGATTCTCGAACCCAATCCCTCCTGAAGGGGTTTGAAGATATTCTCGCCCGGGCCGCCCGCTTACGCGATTCCCGACTTCTTAACATTCTCAATATGCGCCAAATCGCCCAACAATTGACTTCGTTTTAGGGCCAGATGAGCGAAGAAATCCAGATCCGAAAGCTGAGCATTGCCGACGCCGAGCAATTCCAGCAGTGTTTCAACGCCTTTGATAGTCGCAATTATCAACTGGATCATTTCCATTGGCAATATGGAAGCAACCCGGCTGGGTCCATTCAGGGATACGGGGCTTTTTTCGAAAATCAACTCTCGGGAATCTATATTGTTTCTCCGGTTCGATTCCAACTGGGAAAAGACCTCTTGCTGGCAACTCAGAGCATGAATACTTTAACGCTGCCGGTCCTGCAAGGGAAGGGGATCTTCAAGCGCCTGGCCCAGAAGACCTATGCCGATTTAGCCGGGGAGGGACAAGTCAAATTTACCTATGGCTTTCCCAATGCGAGCTCCTGTCATGGTTTTGTCAAGTATCTGAACTGGACGCTGCTCGATCCGGTCCCGTTCCACTTCCGTCTCTTAAGAACCTCCTTCTTGAATAAGAAACTCGGCATCTCGGCTCGCTATTTCCTGGGCATTCCCCCCTTGCCCCTCTTTCCATTCCGGGGTCCCCGCTATACCATTCGACCGATCCAGCGGATTCCTTCCGATGTCAACCACTTGTGGGAAGCTTTTCGGCAAACCTATCAGATTGGGTTGGTCCGGGATGAGGCTTATCTCCGTTGGCGATTTGAGCAACGGCCAGCCACTTCCTACCTTTTCTACGAGGCGCGAGATCAAGAGGACCGTCTTCTGGGCCTCGCCATCATGCGAATGACCGACAAGCACGGCGGCCGGTTGGCCTATCTGATGGAATTGATGACGCTGCCTCAGCCTTGCGCGGTCTTTGCCCAATTGCTCTCCGGGGTGGTCCGAAGCGCTTACGAGCAGGGGGCGGAAATGATCATCGCCTGGATCATGGAACACCATCCCTACCGGCGAATCTTTCTGAGGCAAGGCTTCTTGCCCTTGCCACGATCCTTTTGGCCCGTGGATCTCCATTTCGGTTTTACGGCCCACGACCCCCAATTCGCCTCGGTTTTGGCCAAGCGGAGCTCTTGGTATTTAAGTTACGCCGATAGTGACACCGTATAAGCTATGATCCAACCCTGCCTTTCTGACCTGAACTCTGGCCTTTGACCAACGCTGACCCATGATGGTCTTAATCGCTACCGATCATACCTACCTGCGCCAGCCGGCCGGAGTATTCGATATTTATAATTGCAACCGGAACTTTTTTCTCGATTATCAAAAAGTCTTTGAATCAGTCCGCGTCATCTGTCGGATGGCCCGGCTCGATTCCTTGCCTGAGCATGCCTTCCGGACTGATGGAGACCGCTTGCAGTTTCTGGATGTCCCGGATATCCATGGCCTAATCTGGTGGCTCCGGGCCCGGAAACTGGCCGGGGACCTGGTCCAGTCAGCCGTGGCTCAAGCGGATGCCGTCATTGCCCGAGTCCCCAGTCAGTTAGGGTGGCTGGCAGCTACCCGGGCCCATCAGATGGGCAAGCCGTATTTCCTGGAAGTCCTGGGAGATCCTTTGCAGGTCAAGGGCCTCGGCCATGGACCCCATTATCGGCTGGTGGCTTATCTCGAGGCTCGGCGCCTCCAAAACCTTTTACGCCGCGCCACCGCCGTTTGCTTTGTGGGCCAGAACCTTTGCCGCCAATACCAGCCTTTTGCCAACGGACAGCCCTGCGAAGTGATCAGCGATATTCGCCTGGACCCCAGCCTGATCACCAGCGCCCGGGCCTATTCGGCGCCCTTGACCAAGCTTAAGATCGCCCTGGTGGCCGCCTTGCATCCTTACAAGCGGCAGGCGGACCTGATCCGGGCCTGCGGCCAGGTCCGGGACCAGGGGTTGGCCGTGGAACTGCATTTGGCCGGGAGCGGCCCCCGCCTTTTGTCCTTGCGCGCCTTGTGCAAGAAGCTTCACCTCGACGAGCATGTCGTCTTCCACGGCCATATCGCGGACCAGAGGACATTGTTTGCGCTTCTCGACCAAAGCGACCTGTTCGTGATGACCTCGGCCACGGAAGGAATGCCCCGGGCGATGATCGAAGCCATGGCCCGGGGCCTGCCCGTGGCCGGCTCCAAAACCGGCGGCTTGCAGGAATTGGTGCGCGCCTCGGAATTATTTCCCGTGGGAGATGTTCGCGCGCTCGCTTTGTTGATCACAGCCCTATCCCGGGATCCCGCCCGGCTGAACGAAATGAGCAAGTACAGTCTGGAGAAAGCCCGAGGCTACACCAATGATCTCCTTTCCGCCCGCCGCATTCAGCTTTATCAATATCTGCGAGACATCGCTCCTTCTCCTCATCGTGGTAACCCGCGGTGACTTTTCAGGGACTCGATCCGAGGAGGTAAAAAGGAGATGATGGAAAAATGGTCCAAGATCAATCTGACTTCGGTCACCGGTCGGAATGTCTTTTGGACCATGACCATCAATTTATTAAAAGCCGGCTGTGCGGCTTTGCTCGCCTGGGTTGCCGCCCGTTCTTTCGGCCCGGAAGGAATCGGCCTTTTGATGCTGTTGCGAACTTCCATGTCCATCTTGTGCTTGATCCTCAGCGCCGGGATGCCACTCGCCGTGACCTATTATGTGGCCAGCAAAAAATATCCGATCGAGGATATCGCGCTCAGCCTGATCGTTTTCAGCCTCTTCGCCTCGGCCATCACGTTTGGCTTGTGGCTGCTCGGATCCCCTTTCCTGCACCAGCGGTATTTCCCCTTCCTCACCCCGCACCAGATCCTGCTCGCCGGCCTGCTCGCGCCCATGATCCTGGGCAATCAAATGGCCTCGCGGCTTTTGCAAGGCAAACAAAACTACCTGGCCGCGAATTCCATCCTGATGGCGGCGGACCTAGCCATCTTAATCACCTTGTGGAGTCTGGTGTTGCTTCAGCCGAAGCCCGATTATCGCCTGATTCTGGAGGCGGTCCTGATCGGCGAGGGCATGAGTTTCTTGTTGGGCCTGGGCCTGGTCATGCGCCTGGGAATCCGGCCGCGGCTCCGGTTGCATTTCCCTTTTCTCCGGGAAGCGCTCAGTTACGGTATCCGCGGTCAAATCGGAGCGATCGTCAACATCATGAATTATCGCCTGGACCTGCTCATCCTGGGCTTTTTTGCCACCCCCGCGGTCGTCGGCCTTTATGGCTTGGCTTCAAAATTTGCGGAGGTTCTCCGCGTACTCCCCAATGCGGTCGCGTTTGTTTACATGCCGCGTTTCGGCAAGCGCGCCTTTGCCGAAGCCGCCCGGATGGCCGAAGAAACCTTTTATCTACTCATGATGATCAACTTGGGTCTGGTGGTGGCGGCGGCCTTGCTCGGCAAGATCCTCATCCTTACCTTTTTCGGCCCCTCGTTTCAGCCGGCAGTTTTACCTTTCTATATTCTGCTCCTGGGAATGGCGGCCCAGGGCGGCAACGGCGCCTTGAGCGCGTTCCATAACGGAACCGGTAACCCCGAATATAGTACTTACGCGGTGGGGTTGGCCTTTCTCGTCACCTTGGTGTTCGACTTGCTTTTGATTCCCCCGTACGGGGCGACCGGCGCCGCCATCGCGTCCTCCCTGTCCTATGCCACCATCGCCCTGGCCTTGCTCTTTTTCTTCTCGCGGAACACGGGAAGAGCCTTCGGTCGGTTCAAGCTCTGGCAATGGAACATGACCAAACCCTGAGTGCCGCCATCTGGCAATGCCCTGCTTGCCAGACAAGCCTGCGGCCCGAAAATTCCTCGTGGCAGTGCCCCGCTTGCCACACCCACTACCCTTTGCAGGAAGGTTTTTACTATCGCTTTACCGATGCCGATTACTACTATGGGTTTAGCGGCTTTTCCCGGGAGGAGATGACCCGGTTTTTGGAAGAGGCCCCGGCCCAGGGATGGAAAAATACCTATGTGAAAAGGATGGCCTCAATCTTTCCGCGCTACGCGCTCGGCACGGGCTGGCGCGACCGGGCCCGGGCGCTCTACCGTGCCTTGCGGGGCAGCACAATCCCGCTTTTTATCCGCAATGTCTTTGATGCCAGCCGGGCAGGATTTAAACTTCTTCTGCCGCTGAACCAGTCCGGCATCCTGCTCGACTACGGCAGCGGCGTGGGAACCATCTCCTGCCTGTTAGCGCCTCACTACCAGCAGGTAGTGTCCCTGGATTTATGCGCGACCCGCTTGCGCTTCTCTCGGTTGCGCGCCCAGGAAGAAGGCGCCCTGAACCTGACCTATGTCTTGGCCGGAGACCGGCTCCCTCTCCCTTTCCGCGACCAAACCTTCGACACGATCATCCTCAACGGCGTTTTGGAATGGGCGCCCGAGAGTTTCTCCGGTCCCCCCGATGAAGCCCAAAGACGCCTGCTCCGGGAGATGGCGCGAATCCTCAAACCCGCGGGATCCCTCTTTGTCGCCATTGAAAATCGCTACAGCCTCCTGGATGTCCTGCTTCTCATCGAAGGCCATACCGGCCTGATCTGGGGAGCCGTGCTGCCGCGTCGGATTTCCGACCTCTATTCCCGCCTCAAGTATGGGAAAGAAATGCGCGTGTATACACACTCGCGGCGGGTTTTAGCGCACATGCTCACCGAGGCGGGTTTCGAGTCCACCCACTTTTTCTGTCCGCTCCCGTCCTATCACAACTTTCGAAAAATTGTCTCCCTGGAAGACCAGGGCATGAGCTTATCGTTTGATTTCTTCCCCACTACGCGTAGGTTTCATTGGGTCAACCGCGTTCTCTCCGTGGCCGCGGATATCTCCCCCCTGAACCAGCTTTTGCAAAAAACCGTCCCCTCGTTCCAGGTCACCGCGCAAAAAAATCACTCTTCTGCCCCCTCTTCTTTTTTGACCCGCCTCTTGCAGCACCTGGGCCGGGAGATGGAAAACTGTTCTCCCAACCTGCAGGTGGAGCAATATCTGGTGCGGGGAAACCGGGTGGTGGTTTTAGCGAGTCCCCCTTCCTCACCCGCCGGGGTCGTGATCCGATTACCCTTGAACCCCGCCGGGGAGGCGATGACCCGAACCAGTTGGAATGCCTTGCAGGCGTTACAGGACCATCCCACCTTGCGGCATGAGAGAAAAGCGTTGTTTCCGCGACCCCTGCGAACCGGGATTTTGGAAGGCCAAACTTATTTCGTCGAGGAAAAAAAGTCCGGCCGGCCTGGAAGTTACTGGGTTTCGTTCCCTCTTTATCAGAATCGAATTCACCAGGCGGTTTCCCTGTTTTCGGACCTCTGGGCCGAGAGCCAGACCGTCCGGGGTTTTACCGAATCGGACTTTGACCGTCTTTTTGCCAACCCCCTGAGGCATCTGGAATCGGTCCTGGCCCACTCTCCTCTGGCTGACTTCCCGCAGCGACTGGGAGATGCTCTCCGGCTTTCTTTGCTGGGACATCAGACCTCCCTCGGTATGGTCCACGGCGATTATCATCTCTTAAATCTCCTCTTCGGCAAGCAAGGAGAAATTCAGGGAATTACCGACATGGATACGCTCACCTGGCAAGGCCTGCCGGGAGTGGACCTGATCGCGCTTTTTTCCCGCTATCCCTATCTGCGCCAGGGTATGAATTTTGGCCAGGCCTTTCTCTCCGTGATTCTCCCCCGGCGCTTCTTCTCCTTTGAACAAGCCCTCTGGGAGCAACATGCCCGACAGTACCGCCTCGGCGACCTCGATTACTCGGCCAGTGCGATCTGGTTTTGGCTGATGCACGTGCACCTCAATTTGATGGGCCTGCTGCAATACGATCCGAATTGGATTCAGGCCAACGTGATCCTGATGGCCCAGCATCTCTCCACCAAGCTTTCTCCAGAGCGCCTCTTGGATGGCTTCCTTCACCCGCAGGACTAACCCATGTCCCGCCGTTCCTTCTATTCTTACTGTTTCAGCCATTTCTTGTATCCGGCCTTCAATCGCCTGATTGGCCGGGACATGTATGGAGTTTTTACCGAACGGAAACAAACCGAGTGGTGGTCGCCCGAAGAAATCCGGGCGCTCCAGCTTCGCAAACTTCAGCGCGTCCTCGCCGTGGCCAACGAGCGGGTGCCCTTCTATCGGCGGACGTTTCAAAAGATCGGCTTTCATCCCCAGGAGCTGAAAAGCCTGGACGAGTTTCGCGCCCTGCCTTTTTTCATCAGTAAACCCGACGTGCAACAGCACACCGAGGAGTTCATTGCCGAAGGCTGTAACCGCAAGCAACTCACCTGGCATCGGACCGGCGGATCCACCGGAGTGCCGCTCCTGTTCGCCACCGATCCGGCCACCAACGCGGCCAGCGCGGCAACTCTTATGCGTCTGGTGGATTGGTGGGGCATGGCCCTGGGCGAACCCCATGTCATGTTCTGGGGCTCTCCTCGTTTCATCATTCGCACGCGCCTCGACCGCTTCCGGAAAAGGACCCTGGCGATCCGGCACCGCCTGATGAACCGGCGGTTTTTCACCAACTACAATCTCAACCCGCAGAATATGCGGGTCTATCGCCAGATGATTGAAAAGTTTCAACCCTCTTACATTCGGGGCATGGCTTCCTCCCTGTTCCTGTTTTCACGATTCCTGGTGGCGGAGGGGCTGGAGCTGGATCGAGGGCGACCCCGCGCGGTCTTCTCCTCCTGCGAGCAACTCTACGACTGGGAAAAGGAAATGATCGAGCGCGGTCTGCGCGCCCCGGTGGCGAATACCTATGGGGTGAGCGAACACTCCGAGATCGCCGCTTGCCCGCCCTGCGGCAGCATGCACCTGATGGAAGAAGATGTCTACTGCGAGCTGGTGCCCCTTTCCGAAGACGGCCAAACCCTGGAGATCGTGGCCACCCAACTCAACAATACCCTGACCCCCCTCATCCGCTACCGGACCGGAGACATCGCCGATCGCATCACCCAGGGCTGTTCCTGCGGAAGGGGGCTGGGAATCTTGGAAGGCCTGCGCGGCCGCGCCCATGATTTCATCGTGGCCCCGGACGGCCGTTTTGTTCATGGCCAGTTCTTTACCCATCTGCTGGTTTTCGAATCCGGGATTCAAAAGTATCAGGTAATTCAGGAAGAGCTGACTCGGTTTCGGATTCTGCTCGTTACCGGCCCCGACTACTCTCGGGAAAGTGAAACCCGCGTCTTGACCGGAATGCAGAGCTACCTCGGAGACAGCATCAAGGTCCAGTTTGAATATCCGGACCTTATCCCGCTGACCGGTGCGGGCAAACACCGCTGGATTGTCTCCAAGGTGGCCCAGCGCGCTGCGGAAAATCCAGCGAGCAAACAGGCTCCCGGGTAAAGCCTGGGGGGCCAGAGGAGAGGTTGGCCGTCTTGTTGAAGAACTCGGACCTCCTGTAATTAGCGAAGGGGTCCGCTTTTCGCTCCCATGTATCCGTTTTCTAAGCTGCCCTTAACCCTCGGCCTCATCGCTCTGATCTCGCTCCCCTTTCTATTCGTTTTTATCTTGCGGGACCCGAAACGGTTCCTCTACCTGGTGGTCTTTGCCATGCCTTTTATTACCAACCCGAGCCGGAATATGGTCTTGAGACGACTTGGCCTTTCGGAGCTCATCTTTGTCCCCTTCTTGATCTTTTGGATCATCTATTCTTCTCTGTCGGGAAGAGGTCTGAAGCGGCCGACCCCCCTGCATTTCCTGATCTTCGTTTTTTTCATTTCCGTAACTTTTTCCATGCTGGGCCTGGACAGCACCAATTACTTGCTCCCGCTGGTAGAACTCCTGATCCTGCTTTATTCGATCATTTTCTGCTTTGCCGCGGATCAAGTGATTGACAACGAACATGACCTGGAAAATGTCATTACTGCCTGGATGCTGGGGGCCGCAACCATGTCCATCGTCGGAATGCATGATGTCTTTGCGATTGTCTTCGGCGGAAACCGGTGGTTCTGGACCGTGGATCCTTACCGGATTGTGGCCACCTTCCGGGCGTCCGGGCAAGTGGGAGTGTATTGCCTGTCCACCTTTTTCCTGGCCGTCGCTTACTCGTCGTGCGGCTGGCTCTCCTTGCGGAAGCGAGCGCTGCTCTGGTCCCTGGCCGCAACTATGGTGGTATTGATTACCTTCAGCTCCCGCCGCTCGGCGATTGCCTCCCTGGTGATCGGGGCGGCCTTCTTCCTGATTTCTCGAATCCGTCAGCCGGCCCGGATCATTTTCTATTCGTTGATCTTTTTCCTCACTCTTTCCGCCTCCGCGGTTCTCCTCAACTATAACCCCGAGGCCAAAGAGTATCTCCTCAAGCGTCTCACGGTTTTGGAATTTCCCGAGGACCCGACAGGATCGGAAGCCTTTTTCGAATCCAACTTTGGCAGCGCCCTTGATGCATTTCTGGATAAGCCATTGGTGGGGATCGGTTATGGCGCGTTTTCCGATTCGGAGTATTCCGAATTTGGAGCCGAAGTCCACAGCACCCCGCTGCGCATCTTGGCCGAATGCGGACTGGTCGGCTTTATCGCCTACGCGGCTTTCATCCTCGCTCTTTTATATTATGCCTTCCAGAATATACTCCTGGCCCGAAATACGCGCTGGAATAACTTCAGCACCCTGCTTTTTGCCAGTCTGCTCGCCCTGCAGGTGAGCTATTTGTACAATCGGGCCGTGCGTGACCGCACCTTTTGGCTCCTGGTCGCTTTTACCATCGCCTTGTACCGGATCTTGGCCCAAAAGCGCGCGCAGAAGACAAAAGCTTTGTGGAATGCAAAATCGAATTATCTTGCCGTTCCCCATCCTTCCCCCTCGGCCTTTCCCGCTCCCCGCTCGGGATGAATCCACCCGGGCGGGAGAGGATGGCCAGGGACTGCCGGCCGGCGAGAAGCCCCCTGAGCGTTCCCGTCGGGTTGGGGTCGGTCCAGACGTGAAGGCAAGGGAAATCAAGCTGCTGCATGTGACGACGGTTCCCGAGACGCTTTTTTATCTTCTCCGGGGACAGATTCAGCATGTCCAGCGGAAGGGGATCCTGGTGGAGGCCATTTCCTCTCCAGGTCCGATGTTAGAGGAGGTGGCCCAGCGGGAGCAGATCAAGGTTTATCCCGTGTTGATGGTGCGCGGCATCTCGTTGTTCCGGGATCTGGCCTCCCTCTGGAAGCTGTGGCGGCTTTTTCGGAAGCTGTCCCCCACCATTGTCCACGGCAGCACTCCTAAGGCTGGCCTTCTGACCATGATCGCGGGGGCCTTGGCCCGGGTTCCGATCCGGTTTTACACTATCCGCGGCCTGCATATCACCTCCCGGACCGGGGTGCTCGGGCGCATCCTGAGACTGACCGAAAAAATCTCTTGCTTTTTTGCTCACCAAGTAATCTGCGTCAGCCACAGCATCCGGAACATCGCGGTGGCCGAAGGCATCTGTCCCGAATCCAAAATCAAAGTGCTTCATCACGGGAGTAGCAACGGCGTGGATGCCCAGCGCTTTTGCCGGTCCAACCTGAGCGAGGCCCGGTCCCAGGAATTCCGCCGGCAATGGAACATCCCGGAAGAGGCCCAGGTGCTGGGATTCATCGGCCGGCTGGTGCGGGACAAGGGGATCCATGAATTGATTTCCGCCTGGAATCTGCTCCGGCCCGAATTTCCCAAGCTCCATCTCCTGCTCGTGGGACCCCTGGAAGACCACGATCCCGTGGATCCCTGCGTCCTCCAGCAGGTTCGCGAAGACCCCCGCATCCACGCGACCGGAATGGTCAAGGACGTCTTGCCGGCCTACGGGATTTGCCAGGTGGTCGTCCTGCCGAGCTATCGCGAAGGCTTCCCCAATGTTCCCCTGGAAGCGGCGGCCATGGAACTTCCTGTCATCGCCACCCGGGTTCCGGGCTGTATGGATGCGGTGGTGGACGGGGTTACCGGGATCCTGGTGCCTCCTCGCGATGCGCCGGCGTTGACCGAGGCGATTCGCACCTTGCTCAGGGATCCGGAATTAAGGAAAAGAATGGGCCAGGCGGGAAGGGAGCGGATCCTTCGGGACTTTCGGCCGGAGGATATCTGGCAGGCGCTTTACCAGGAGTATTTGGATTCCCTCGAAAAAAAGGGAATTCCCGCACCCTTGCCGGAAAGCACCTAAATGAATTCAGGGCCGCACCGGATCAAGAAAGCATTGAAGCGGGTCCTGGATGTCTTGATCGCGGGGACCGCTTTGCTCGTGCTCTTCCCGTTGATCCTGCTTCTGTGTCTGTTGATTTGGTTGACCATGGGATCCCCGGTGCTTTTCCGCCAACCGCGGCCCGGCTACCGGGAGAAGATCTTCACCATTTATAAGTTCCGGACCATGACCCAGGAACGGGATGCCCAGGGAAATTTTCTGCCCGATACCGACCGCTTGACCCGGTTCGGGCAGTTTCTCCGATCCTGGAGTCTGGATGAGTTGCCCCAATTGTGGAATGTTCTCAAGGGTGATTTGAGTCTGATCGGCCCACGTCCCCTGCTCATCGAGTATCTGGACCTTTACACCCCTGAGCAGAGGCGCAGACATGAGGTGATGCCCGGATTAGTAGGCTGGGCCGGGGTGAATGGGAGAAACGCCAATACCTGGGGGAAAAAATTCGAGTTGGACCTCTGGTATGTGGATCACTGGTCGCTGTGGCTGGATCTGAGAATTCTCCTGAAAGCGAGTTGGATCGTTCTGAAACGGGAAGGAATTTACCAAGCGGGTGAGGACACCATGGCCCGCTTTACCGGCCGCCAAAACTCAAATTTGACCGCACCCCCTTAGCTGCGTATGGAAGCAAGAGAGATCCGGGACTTTCGAGAAGGAGACCGCTCCGCTATCCTGGAGATGTTTCAACAGGCTTTTGGCCGGCCCTTGCCCCCCGAATTCTGGGACTGGAGATACCGGCAGGGCCTCTACCCGCCTCTTATTAAACTGATGCTGGAAGGGGATAAACTCATCGGACATTACGCGGTGACGCTTTTGCCTTTCCTCTCGCAGGGTAAAGAAAAGATCGCCGCCCTCTCCATGACCACCATGACCCATCCCGCCTTCCAGGGCCAAGGGATTTTTTCTCGGCTCGCCCAGGAAGCTTACCAAGAAGCTTGCGCGCGAGGGGTTTTCGCGGTCTATGGCTTTCCGAATAAAAACTCCGAGTCGGGATTTTTCGGCCGCCTGGGGTGGTATCGAGCCTTGGGGATATCCGAATACAGCCTTCTTCACCCTAAATCCACCGCCGCTCCTCTCGTCGCCACCATTCGCGAGCCTCACTTTGATGCAGCCTACGATCACTTCTGGCAAAAGACCGCCCCTCAGTTTGCTGCAGTTATTCCCCGGACTCGTCAATTTCTCCAATGGAGGATCGCGGACAGTCCTCCCAGCTACGTAAAAGGGGAATACCAGGTGGCTGAACTCCGGGAACAAGATCGGCTGAAAGGCTTCCTCATCTTGAAAACCTACCGAGGAGATCAAGCCCCCAAAGCCCATATTTTGGAACTGATGGGAGACGATGCCCAGGTGGTATCGGAATTGCTGGCAGCAGCAATTCTCTATGCCGAACAGCAAAAAGCGGTATTGCTGTCCACTTGGCTGGATGAGGCTCATCCGCATCGGCCAATTTTTCTGCAGCGGGGCTTTCAGCCGGGTGCAAGTCCCGTTGTTTGGGGGGGGAAACTGCTGGCGCCTGAGCCTGAGGCCGTCCCGTCAAAAATTTTCGACCACTGGCATCTCAGTATGCTGGATTCGGATGTGTATTGAGAGAGGAGCTTCATGAGAATTTTAGTAGTCGCGCCTCACCACGATGATGAGGTATTCGGGTGCGGAGGAACCATTGCCAAGTTCAGCCGTTCAGGAAATGAGGTGCACGTCCTCATCGTCACCAAAGGTGACGAGCTCTTCGACCAAAAGCTAATCGAGCAGGGCCGACAGGAGGCACTCCAGGCTGATCGGTTGCTGGGCGTTCGCGAGACCCATTTTGCCGATCTTCCGGCGATTAAATTGGACACCCTGCCCCAATACCAAATTAATGAAATCCTCTCGTCTTATTTTAAGAAATTAAAGCCCGAGCTGCTCTTTTTACCTTTTCCTGGTGACATCAACCGAGATCATCAGATTGTCCATGCCTGTTCCATGGTGGCGGCACGTCCCATTACGGTCCCCATCCAAGAAATTTATTGCTATGAAGTCTTGTCCTCCACCAACTGGAATTCTCCGGGTCTGGTCTCCCCCTTTCTTCCGAACTTCTTCGTGGACATCTCCGACACCATCGAAGTAAAAATCCAGGCCCTCAAGACCTACGCTTCTCAAATCAAGCCCTATCCGCACGAGCGATCTCCCGAGTCGGTCCTGGCGCTCAGCCAATATCGTGGGGGCTTTGTCAACCTGACTCATGCGGAAGCGTTCATGTGCCTCCGCAGAATCATTCAATGACGGTTGATTCGCAGTAATCACTCATGAACCCGATTCAATTCAGAAGAGAATCCTTAAGCCCAGGGGAAGTGGTGATTATCGGCGGCGGCATGAGGTCAAGCCCGGGATCACGGGCTGGGCCCAGATTCACGGGCGCAACGACACCCTTTTTAGCAAGCGCCTCGAGCTGGATGTCTGGTATGTGGACCATTATTCATTTCCTCTCGACTTAAAAATCATTGTCCAAACGCTGCTGAAAGTGCTGAAACACCAAAACGTGAAAGTGGATCAGGACATGCATGAGATTGACGACATTGGAATCTATGACGATTCGATTGGAATCTGAGCATGCCGGAACCCGGGTTCCGAAAACCCGCTACGAACCCTCCGGCCGGACCGTGGGCTCGAAACGGCTTCCCGGCCGTCGAAAACGCCATCGCCCTGGGGTGCGGGACCTCCGTGCCTGATTTGAAGACCATTCCCTGTCCGGTTTGCGGAGCCTCGGATGAGCAGGTCTGCAAGGACCGGGTCAATCAAATCTACCGGATCGTCAAATGCCGGCAATGCGGGCTCAGTTTTACCAACCCCATGCCCCTCAGCGGCGGCCACGATGCGGCCGGTCAGGTCTACGACGGGTGGGAATACCATGACATCTTTCGCAAAAATCCGGACCGCGCCCTGGAGATGGCCCGGCTGGAGATGCGGCTCCAGATTCAATTCTGGAGAGGGCGGAGGGTGCTCCCGGCCAAGCCCGGCCGGCTCCTCGACCTCGGCTGCGGCGCCGGCCGCATCCCGGCCGCGGCGCAAGAGGCGGGCTGGGAAGCGATCGGGCTGGAGGTGGACGAGAAGGCTTTCGCCTATACGGCCAAGCTCTGGAACCTGGATATTCGTCCGGTGGTTTTGGCGGAGGCGGGCTTTCCGAAAAACTCATTCGACTGGGTCCGGGCCCGTTATGTGCTGGAGCACCTGGCCGACCCGGCCATGATCCTCAAGGAAGTTCTACGGGTGCTTAAGCCGGGCGGCATCTTCACTATTGACGTGCCCAATCAGGAGGGCTTTTTCTCAAGACTGCGCATCATCCGGGGACAGGGAAAGGGCATGGGGCAAGTCTACGGCTATCTGGATCCGCCCCTTCACGTGATCGGGTATTCGCCCCGGACCATGAAGCGGCTCCTGGAGCGGTGTGGTTTTGAAGTCCCTTATTCGTTTTCGGTCTTGCCCGGCAGCCCGGTGTGGCGGCCGGAATGCGGGCACCAGGGGATCAAAAAGTGGCCTTACCAGGCGGTGCAATGGGGATTAAGCCTGCTGGATTTGGCCAGTATCTCGGTCACTTGCGGCCACAAACCTCAGCCGGCAGAGGCGAAAGCGTGATGAGCCGTGGCCGTTTGGGGTTAAGGAGGAGAACATGATCGAGGGCAAAAAGGTTCGGCTGCGTCCGGTGGAGGAAAAAGACTTGGAGTTCTGCCAGGCTATCTACAACGATCCTCACCTGCGACAAGTGCTGGTGGGCTGGGATTTTCCGGTCTCGCTCCACTCCCAGCGGAAGTGGTTTGAGTCCCTGGCCGGCGATTCCCGCAACCTGCGCTTGATGGTGGAGACCAAAGAGGGGCAGCCGATCGGGTTGACCGGGCTGTGGGATATTGATTGGCACAACCGGCACGCCTTGACTGGGATCAAGCTCACCTCCCAGAGCACCCAGGGCAAAGGCTACGGCCGCGATGCCATCATGCTTATGAACGCGTATTCCTTTTTCGAGGTGGGCTTGCATCGGCTGTGGGCGACCATCATTGATTACAACATTCCCTCTTTCAAGTCCTACTGCGAGCGCAGCGGCTGGAAAGTGGAAGGCCTGTTCCGGCAACACATTTTCCGCAACGGCGCGTTCCATGACCTGTATTGCGTGGCCTGCCTCGAGGAGGATTTTCTTGCCGTCCCGGATGCCAACGATTATATTCCCTCGGAAATTCCACAGGGCATGAGCCGTTTCACCGTCGAGGTTTATCGGGGAAAATAGACGGTCTTCCGTCTTTTCAGCCGGCAAAACTTCATGGAAAAAATACACTGGGAAGTGGGTTCGGAGTTTGACTGGGCAGAGGACTGCGCCCGTCCGGCTGCCCAAGCTTCCCCGTTCTTTTCCCCCAGGCCCTGTTTGCCACCGGCCGCGGCGCTCTCCATGCCCTGGGTCGGCTGGCCGCTCAGGAAAAGGGACGTCCGCGGCTCCACCTGCCCACCTTTTTTGCATGGAGGTGGCCGCCTCCCTGCAACAGAGCTTTGACCTCGCCTGGTTTCGGGACTTGCCCACCGAACCCGTTCCCGACTTCGCCTCTTTGCAGGCCCGACCCGGGGAGTGGGTCCTGGCGGTCAACTTCTTCGGCCTTCGCACCGGCAGCGCCTGGCAGGATTGGTGCCAGCGCCACGATGACGTCCGCTTGATCGAAGATCATACCCACGATCCTTTATCGGACTGGGCGATGCAGAGCACGGCCCCTTACGCCTTCGCCTCCTTGCGCAAGACCCTGCCCCTGCCCGATGGCGCTATCCTCTGGTCGCCCCGGCAATTGCCTCTGCCCCCGCCGCTCGGGCCGGTTTCCCTGGGCGCTTATTATAAGCTCTCCGCCATGATTTTGAAGCGCGCTTATTTGCAAGGCGCCGGCATCGCCAAAGAAGATTTCCGAACCTTGCAGGTGCAGGGCGAGGAAATGCTGGGCCAGGCTGACGATGGGGCCGCCTCCGATTTTACCCGGGCGGTTTGGCGACACCTCCCGGTTCTGGAATTCAGGTCCCGGCGGCAGGCCAACGTTCAACTCCTCCTCGCATCCCTGGCCGGACGGATCAACTCGTTTTGCCAACCCCTCTTCTCTTCCTGGAGCCGGGGCGCCGCCCCTTTCCAGGCGATCCTCCTGTGCGCAAGCCCGGAGATTCGCGAACAGCTCCGGCAACACTTGATCCAACACCACGTCTATGCCGCGGTCCATTGGCGGCAGGGAGACGGCGGCCTTTGCTCTGAGGACCCGGCCGCCCTGGACTTGTCCCGCCGCATCCTGACGGTGCCCGCCGATCACCGCTATTCTTCGGAAGATGTGGCGCGGGTGGCCCAATTGCTCACCGCTTTTTTCTCTCCTGGCGCGAGGCCTCTCCCCAGCCCCGCCCCCGATCCCGACCGGGGACTGGTTTGATGCAGGTTTCCATCTTAACTCCGGATTCCCCGCGCTGGTTGGACCTGTTGACCCAATCCCCTCACGATTTCTATCATCTGCCCGGATATGTCCAACTGGAAGCCGATCGCATGGGCGGCGAGGCCCGCGCGATCGTGGTGGAGGACGCCGAGTGTTTCCTCTTCCTCCCCCTGGTGTTAAGAAAATTACGGGTTGGAGAAGAAGCCCTGCCTGGCGCCGAGGCCGCCCAAGACGGGATCTCTCCCTACGGCTATCCCACCCCGCTGGTCCGCGCCCCTTCTTCGGCCGGGGCGGCCGAGGAATTTCTGCAGGCCGCCTTGCCCAAACTCCAGGCGGAAATGGAGGCGCGCACGGTGGTCTCCGCGTTTATCCGCCTCCATCCGTTGCTACCCCTTCCCTGCGCGATCAAGGTTCTGAACTCTCACGGGACCGTAGTCGAGCACGGCGAGACGGTCTGGATTGATTTATCCCTTGCCGAGCCTGAATTGTGGCGGCAGACCCGGGCCACCTATCGCAACAACATCAACAAGCTAAAAAAGCTCGGCCTCCAAACCCGGCTCCACCAAGATCCGGACGGGTTGGACCAATTTGTAGAAATTTACTACCGGACCATGGACACCGTGGCTGCCAGCGGTTGGTACTACTTTGGCCGCGATTATTTTCGCAGCTTGTTTCGGGCACTGGATTCCCGGATCAGTCTCTGCGTGGTGGAAGAAGGGAGCTCGATCGTTTCGGCCGGACTCTTTACCGAATGTTGCGGCATTATTCAGTACCATCTTTCCGGGACCGATCCGCAAAGCCCGCATCAGGACTCGACCAAGCTCATGCTGGATTTCGTCAAATCCTGGGCCAAGGCGCGGGGAAATCAAAAGTTCCACCTCGGGGGAGGCGTCGGCAGTCAGGCCGATTCCTTGTTCTTCTTCAAGTCCGGCTTTTCCAAACTGCGCGCTCGCTTTTCTTCCTGGCGAATCATTTTCCATTCCGAGCTTTACCAGCGAGCCACCGCCCGCTGGCAAGAGCTGGCACAACAGCCTCCCCAAGACGCCCGGGGCTTTTTCCCCGCTTATCGCCAGCCCCTGCCCGAACTCCACCGATGAAAAAATCGAAAAAGATCAGCCCCTCCCGCATCCTCCTGGCCACCCCTCACCTTTCCGGCCGGGAAGCCAAGTTCGTGGCCGAGGCGTTTCGAACTAATTGGATCGCGCCGCTGGGACCGCAGGTGGACGCGTTCGAGCGCGAATTCGCGGCCAAAGTGGGCAGCGCCCATGCCGCGGCCCTCTCCAGCGGGACCGCGGCGCTGCATCTGGCGCTGGTGCTGTTGGGGGTTCAGGCCGGCGACGAGGTGATCTGTTCCACCTTTACCTTTTCTGCCAGCATCAACGTGATCGTCTATCAACAGGCCACGCCGGTTTTGGTGGACAGCGACCGCGGGACCTGGAACCTGGATCCGAACCTGCTCGAGGCAGAGCTCCGGGCCTGCCGGGACCGGAACCGTCTGCCCAAGGCCGTGATCGTGGTGCACCTTTACGGCCAGAGCGCGGACCTGGATCCGATCGTGGCCCTGTGTCGGGAATATCAAGTTCCCCTGGTGGAGGACGCCGCCGAAGCGCTGGGCGCTACTTACCGCGGGCGCTCGGTCGGGACCTTCGGCCGGCTTGGCGCCTTTTCCTTTAACGGCAATAAGATCATTACCACTTCGGGAGGGGGCATGCTGGTCTCGGACGAGGGCGACCTGATCGCCCGCGCCCGTTTCTTGGCCACCCAGGCCCGGGACCCGGCTCCTCATTACGAACACAGCGTGATCGGCTACAACTACCGGCTGAGCAACGTCCTGGCCGGCATCGGCCGCGGACAATTGGGGGTCCTCGACCAGCGCGTGGAAGAGAAGCGGCGCATCTTTGACTTTTACCGGCAGGCTTTTCAGGAAGAGCCCGGGATCGAGTTCATGCCCGAAGCTTCCTATGGGCGCTCAACCCGGTGGCTGACCTGCATCCTGGTGGATCCCGAAAAGTTCGGCGCCGACCGGGAAGACGTGCGCGTGCATCTGGATCGCAACAACATCGAGGCGCGGCCGCTCTGGAAGCCCATGCACCTGCAGCCGGTTTTTGCCGGATGCCGCTGCCGGGGCGGAGCGGTGGCGGAGGACTTGTTTGCCCGGGGCCTTTGTCTGCCGAGCGGGACCAATCTCACCCGCGAGGATTTGGCCCGAGTCGCCCAGGCGGTCCTCGCTACTCCCCGCCGGTGAAGACCCGTGTTTTTCCGCGGGCCGGGCCCCGCGCGCCCGGGCCCTGATTTCCCACCAGCTGGACTGGTCAAACTTTCTTTTTTCTGTTAAAATTGAGGGCTGGTAAAAGGCTTTCCAAAGCTGGCGGGGCATCGCCATGAAAAACCAAATTCTTAAACATCGCCGCATTATCATTATCATCTATCACTCCTTAATCTTTATCGCGGCCTACTGGCTGGCCTATGCCCTGCGCTTTGATTTCGATATTCCCGTCCGTCATTGGAACGTCTTTTTAATGACCCTGCCGATTGCGGCCGGGGCCCAAATCTTTATTTTTGATCGTTTCGATCTCTACCAGGGCTGGTGGCGGTACGTGGGGTTGCGCGACCTCACCACCATCATCAAGGCGAGCCTGGTTTCGGCTTTATTGGTCATGGCCATAGGGTACCTGTTCTTTCGCCAATCCGGGTTCCCCCGCTCCATCCCCATTCTCGATTTCGGCCTGGTGGTCGGGATGGTCGGCGGGTCTCGGTTCGGCATCCGGGCCTTTCGGGAAGGCCAATTGTTCAGCTTCCCCTGGCGCAGCCAGGAAGACGCCCTGCGCGTGATGATCGTGGGCGCCGGCGATGCCGGGGAAGCCCTGGGCCGGGAAGTGCACAAACATCCGGATTTGCATTGTAAGATCGTCGGCTATCTGGACGATTCTCCCTACAAGCAAAATATGCGCATCCATGGCTGCAAGGTGCTGGGCCGGGTGGATCAAGCCAAAGAAATTTGCGTCAAATACGAGGTGGATGAAATCTTCCTCGCCATCCCTTCCGCCACCGGCAAGCAAATGAAGCAGCTCCTCGGCTCGCTGGAAGAGATCGGCCTTCCCATCAAGACGGTGCCCGGTATCGACCAGACGATAGACGGGCGCGTGACCATCAACCAGCTCCGGGAAGTTCAGATCGAGGACCTCCTGGGCCGGGAACCGGTGGAACTGAACAAACAGGCGATCGCCCATTATCTGAAAGACAAGAAGGTGCTCATCACCGGCGCTGCCGGCAGTATCGGCGCGGAGATCTGCCGGCAGGTGCTGGCCTTCGACCCCAGCGAGCTGATCCTGGTGGATCATTACGAGAACGGCATTTTCGAAATGGAGCGGGAGCTCTCGGGGTTGAACCCTCGCGCCCGGCTTCTCTTCTTCGTGGGCGACGTCACCGATCCCCAGCGGATGGGGTCCATTTTGCGACAAACCCGCCCGGAGGTGGTATTTCACGCGGCGGCTTACAAACATGTCCCGGTGATGGAGAGCAACCTCGGCGAAGCGATCAAGAACAACATCAGCGGGACCAAGACCCTCGCTGACCTCTGCCTGGCCCTTGATTACGTGGATCGCTTTGTCATGATTTCCACCGATAAGGCCGTGAATCCCTCCAGCATCATGGGCGCCACCAAGCGGATTGCCGAACGCTATATCCAGCATCTGCCCTCCACCAACAAGACTAAGTTCCTGACCGTGCGCTTCGGCAACGTCCTGGGGTCGGCGGGAAGCGTCATCCCCATCTTTAAGGAACAAATTCAAAAAGGCGGCCCGGTCACCGTTACCCATCCCGAGATGACCCGCTACTTCATGACCATTCCCGAAGCCACCCAGCTCGTGCTCCAGGCCGGGGCCATGGGCCAGGGCCGGGAAATCTTTGTGCTGGACATGGGCGAGCCGGTGAAGATCGTGGACTTGGCCACCACCCTGATTAAACTCTCCGGCCTGAAGCCGGGTGAAGACATCAAAATTGAATTCTCCGGCATTCGACCGGGCGAAAAGCTTTACGAGGAGCTGAACTTGGACAGCGAGCGGGTCTCTCGCACCGGCCACGCCAAGGTCTTCATTTTCAATTGTAGCGATCTGTCTCCCGAGGACTTTCCCGCGCAAATCCAAGAGCTGATCGCCCAAGCCGATTCCGCGAGCGCAAGTGACCTCAAGAAGCTCATTGCTTACCTGGTGCCCGAGTATCAAGGTTCTGAACACCTTGTTTCTACGGCCATGAAAACCGGCACCTAACCCTTCCCCTCTTCACCCTCCCTCTCTTACCCGCCCCCTCGTCCACCAGCGGCAGATCAGGCTGAACCATCACGCATCGTTCCGCAACCGTTCTGAAGCTGCTTAACCGCCCAGGAATCAGGTCTTGACATCGCCCCGCGGATTTCTTAAAATAGAATATGCCAATTGAACTGGATGGGTGGACCGGGGAAGAAGCAAACGGTCCACTCCGTATATCAAAAATCCAGTGATATTTAATTTTTCCCTTTTGGATCACCGCAAGCGCACTGGATCAGGAGGTAATCCAGCGCAGGACTTTGCGCGATGTTAAGAGTCGCCGAGAATCCCGTCCCCCGCTTCCCCATCGGCCGCCCGTTGTCGCAGGACATGGGCTCCTGGTGGGTAGCCCGGGTCAAGCCCAGGCAAGAAAAGGCCTTGGCCTGGGATTTAGCTCGGCTCGGGGTCGGCTATTACCTCCCGATGCTGACCAAGCGAACGCGAAGGCGGGACAACGGCAAGCTGCGCAAATCTTTGGTCTGCGCTTTTCCCGGCTATCTTTCCGTGACTTATTATAAGGAACGAAAGGCCGAGATTTTACGCACCGGCCGCATCCTGAACTTGCTCAAAGTGAGCGGGCAGGAACAGTTCGTCCGGGAACTCGAGCAGATCTACCAGGCGCTGTCGCATTCCACCGAGTTGGAGGTTCAAGCGCACCTGGCCGTGGGCCGACGGGTGATGATCGCTTCCGGCCCGATGCAAGGCATCGAGGGAATCGTGACCGACCTGCGTCGGCCCCGCAAGGTTTTTCTCAACGTGGAGATTTTCAACCGAGCGGTCATGGTCATGGTCTCCCCCGAAGAGTTGGTCCCGCTCGAAGAACCCAGGGAGGGAACACGACTAAGGGCGTGAGCGCGCTTTTCCCAGCCTCGAATGGCCCCCGGCGGGTCCACGGCTTCGCGCACCGCTCCCGTTGTCCGAAATGAGTTTTGCCACCACCCGCGAGCTCGACTTGCTGGCCCGCTGCCTGGCCCCTCCCCAGGAAGCGGAGGCTGCTCACTTGGCGGCAGCCGCACAACAAGTTTCCGATTGGTCCCATCTCTACCAATACGCGCATGAGCGCCTGGTTGCTCCCCTCCTTTACGCCCGCTTGCGCCACGCGAACCTGCTGGAAGTAGTACCCCCCGAAATCCGAAACCGTTTCCAGTGGATCTATGAACAAACCGCGGCGCTCAATGCCCTCCGCTTGCATCAGATCTTGAAGGTCTCCACTCCTCTGGTGGAACAGGGAGTCCGGACTCTCTACTTCAAAGGCACCAGCTTGATCCTGACCGGAGATTACCCGGACCCCGGTCACCGGATGTTCGCGGACGTGGATTTACTGGCCAAGGAAGCGGACAAGGAAAATCTTCGCCACGCCTTTGCCCAGGCCGGCGGGTGGTGGGAACTGCCCGTTCCCGGGCGGCAAGCGGTGAAGGATACCAAGTGGGTGAACGCCTGGCGAACTCTGATCGAAGTGCATTGGCACCTGAAATCTTACAATGGCGTGCCCGGCCAGGTGGCGGAAGACCGGCTTTGGTCCTCCGCCCAGCCGTTGAACTACCGGGGAAAGATCGCGTGGGTTCCCGCGCCGGAGGACCGCTTCATCATGGCGGCCGTTCACAGCACGGTGCAGCATGCCTTCGATTCTTCTTTGTTGTTGGTGGCGCTGGCGGACCTAGCCCATATCGCGGGCAAAAATCGAGGATCTTTCGATTGGGACCGGATGGCCCAGGCGCTGGAGCGAGAGCGAATGCTGGAACACGTCACGGTGGCCACCCAACTGGCCTGGGAGGTGACCCGCTTTCCACCGCTCCAGGAGGGACTGGCCGCCTTCTGGCGTCGCCAACCCGGTCTGGAAACCATCACCACCCCCTTAGTCCGGCCACTCCTGCGCATGATCCGGAAGCCCTGGGTCTTTGCCAGTCTGGCCGAATCCCGGTTTCTCACCGCTCCCCCCTGGCGCCAACGCATCCAGGTGCTCGTCTCCACCGTCTTCAGCAAACTCTTTCCCCATTCCTGGAAGGGCACCCCCTTCATGGAAAAAGGCGCCGAGGTGGAAGTGATCAAAATGAACACGACGCCTCAACGCCGGTTCTTCGATCTCGACTTTCTGTCCTATATCATCCAGTTGAACCGGTTTTATCGGCGGATCGGCTATACCGGCTTGAATGGCAAAGCGCGTGACTGAACCCCGCCCCCTCGGGGAGGTGCCCGGAAAGGAAAAAACGGACGGCGGCTATTTCTGCTCGGATTTGAGAATGGCCACCCGGCCCGAGCGCACGAACTCGCGGATCCCCAAGGGCTTCAAGAGCCGGATCAAGTCCTCGATCCGGGCCTCGTCGCCGGTGGCCTCCAGGGTCACGCTCCGCTCCCCCACGTCGGCGATCCGGGCCTCGAACCGCTCCGCCACCCGGAACAACTCGTCCCGCTTGTCCTTGCTCACTTCCACCCGCACCAGCACCAGTTCCCGGTCCACGAACTCCTTCTGAGTCACGTCCCAGACCTTGATCACGTCAATCAGCTTGTTGAGCTGCTTGTTGATCTGCTCCAGCACCCGGTCATCGCCGGAGGTGACGATGGTCATGCGCGAGACCGTGGAGTCCAGCGTCGGCGCCACCGAGAGGCTCTCGATGTTGTAACCCCGGCCGGAAAAAAGGCCGGCGATCCGGGCCAGCACCCCGAACTTGTTCTCCACCAAAACCGAGATCGTATGCCGCATGGACCTTACCTCAAACCCTGGAAAATCTCTGCTCGGCCTCAACCGGTGATCTTGTCCCGGTCGGCGATGCTCACCTTCTTCTCCACTTCCTTCTTGCCCCGGCCCAGGAGCATGTCCCGGATGGAATGACCCGGCGGCACCATCGGATACACGTTCTCCTCCCGGTCCACGTGAAAGTCGAGCACGCAGGTCTCGTCCGAGGCCAAGGCTTCCTTCAACGCCGGTTCCACCTGGTCGGGATGGGTGAGGGTGTAGCCCTTGGCCCCGAAGGCTTCGGCCACTTTCTGGAAATTGGGAGCGGTGGCCAGGCAGGACTGCGAGTAGCGCTGGTGGTAGAAAATCTCCTGCCATTGCCGGACCATGCCCAAAAACTGGTTGTTGAGGATCACCACCTTCACCGGCAGCCGGTACTGCACCGCGGTGCACAACTCCTGGATGTTCATCTGGATCGAGCCGTCGCCGGCGATGTCAATCACCCGCCGGTCCGGGCAGCCCATCTGCGCCCCGATCGCCGCGGGCAGGCCGTAGCCCATGGTGCCGAGACCGCCCGAGGACAGGAATGAGCGCGGGCGGTTGAACTTGTAATAATGCGCCGCCCACATCTGGTTCTGGCCCACCTCGGTAGTGATGATCGCCTCGCCCTTGGTCAGCTCGAACACCTTCTCCACCACGAACTGGGGCTTGATCTTCTTCTTGCTCGGCGTGTAACTAAGCGGGTGCTCCTCGGCCCAGGCCCGCACCTGCGCGAGCCACCGCTCCCGCACTTTCACCCACTGTCCGCTCCCGCCGCTCAGCTCCTTGAGCAGCTCCTTCAGCACCAGCTTGACGTCGCCCACGATGGGGATGTCCACCTGCACGTTCTTGGAAATGGCCGAAGGGTCAATGTCAATGTGCACCACCGTAGCCTTGGACGCGAACTCCTCAATCTTGCCGGTCACCCGGTCGTCAAAGCGGGCGCCAATGGCCAGGATCAGGTCCGAATCGGACACCGCCAGGTTGGCGGCATAGGTGCCGTGCATGCCCAGCATGCCCAGGAACAGCTCGTGGGTGCCGGGGAAGCCGCCCAGCCCGAGCAAGGTCAGGGTCACCGGGATCCGGGTCAGCTCGGCCAGCCGAATAAGCTCCTCGCTGGCCCCGGAGAGGATGACGCCCCCGCCCGCGTAGATCACCGGCCGGATCGCCTTGCGGATCGCCTCCGCCGCCAGCTTGATCTGCCTGGGGTTGCCCTTGAGGTTGGGCCGATAGCCGCGCAGCTCCACCGGCTTGGGCTTGTGATGCACCGTGCGGGCGCTGGTCACGTCCTTGGGCAGATCCACCAACACCGGCCCAGGCCGGCCGGTGCGGGCGATATGGAACGCCTCATGCACGATCCGGTCCAGGTCGGCCACGTCTTTCACCAGGTAGGAGTGCTTGGTGATCGGCCGGGTGATCCCGACGATGTCCGCCTCCTGGAAGGCGTCGCCGCCGATCAGGGCGGTGGTCACCTGGCCGGTCAGGGCCACGATCGGGATCGAGTCCATGTAGGCGGTGGCAATACCGGTGACCAGGTTGGTGGCCCCGGGCCCGGAGGTGCTCATGCACACCCCCACCCGGCCGGTGGCCCGGGCGTAGCCGTCGGCCGCGTGGGCCGCGCCCTGCTCGTGCCGGGTGAGCACGTGCCGGATTTCCGAGTCGAAGAGCACGTCGTAAATGTTGAGCACCACGCCGCCCGGGAAGCCGAAGAGCACCTCCACCCCTTCCTCCTGGAGCGACTGCACCAAAATTTCCGCGCCGGTCTTTTCCATGGGTTTGCTTCTCTCTTATCCAGGGTGTTCCATCGGGTTGATTCGGACAGGGATCACGTCCCGAGCCGGCACACCGCCCCCTCGCTGGCCGAGGTCACCGTCGCCGCATAGCGCGCCAGAAAGCCGCTCCGCACCTTGGGCCGGAAGGGTTTCAATTTTTTAAGTCGCCGTTGGATCTCCGCGGCCGGCACTAAAAGTTCCAGCCGCCGGCGGGGGATGTCCAGCCGGATCCGGTCGCCGTCCTTGATCGCGGCGATCGGGCCCCGGGCCGCGGCCTCGGGCGAGATGTGGCCGATGCAAGGGCCCCGGGTGCCGCCGGAGAAACGGCCGTCGGTAATCAGCGCCACCTGCTCGCCCAGGCCCAGGCCCACCAGGGCCGAGGTCGCGGCCAGCATCTCCCGCATCCCCGGCCCCCCGGCCGGTCCCTCGTAACGCACCACCACCACGTCGCCCGGCTTGATCCGCCGGCCCAGCACCGCGGCGTTCGCCGCCTCCTCGCTGTCAAAACAGCGGGCCCGGCCCTCGAACTTCATCACCTTGGCCGAGACCGCGCTCTGCTTGACCACCGCCCCTTCCGGCGCCAGGTTGCCCTTGAGGATGGCGATGCCGCCTTCCGCCGCATAGGGCCGCATAAGCGGCCGCACCACTTCTTCGTTGATGTAAGGCTTCTTCTTCAAAAGCTCTTTCACCCGCCGGCCCACGACCGTGGGATTGTCTTTGAGCAACTCCCGCAGCCGATACATCACCGCCCCGACGCCGCCGGCCTCGTCCAGGTCTTCCATCATGTGCTCCCCGGCCGGCCGCATCTTGGTCAGGTGCGGGGTGGTCCGGCTCAGCTTATCAAAAAGCTCGATCGGCAGCTTTAACCCCGCCTCGTGGGCAATGGCAATGAGGTGAAGCACGCTGTTGCTCGAGCCGCCCAGGGCCAGGTCCATGCGGATCGCGTTCTCGATCCCGGCGCGGTTGATGATCCGGCGCGCGGTAACCTTTTTCCGCACCAGCTCCACCACCCGCTCGCCGCTTGCAAAGGCGATCCGGCGCTTCCGCGCCGAAGCGGCGAGCGCGGTGCCGCACCCGGGCAGGCTCATGCCCAGGGCCTCGGTCAGGCAGGCCATGGTGTTGGCGGTGTAAAGGCCCTGGCAGGAACCCGGACCCGGGCAGGCCTCTTCTTCCAGGCAGGCCAGCTCCCCGATACTCATCTTGCCGGCCTGGACCAGGCCGACCGCCTCGAAGGTATCGCGGACCAGGCTCAGGCGCCGGCCGCGGTAGCTGCCGTGGAGCATGGGGCCGGCGGTCACGACGATGGCCGGGATATCCAGCCGGGCCGCGGCCATGAGCATGCCCGGCGTGATCTTGTCGCAGTTGGTCAAGAGCGCCAGGCCGTCGAGCGCGTGGGCGCTGGTGATGGCCTCCACCTCGTCGGCGATCAGCTCGCGGCTGGGGAGAGAGAACTTCATGCCCGGGTGGCCCATGGCAATGCCGTCGCAGATGCCGGGCACCCCGAACAGGAAGGGCACCCCCCCGGCCGCGCGCACGCCGTGCTCGATCGCGCGCTCGAGCTCGCGCATGCCGATGTGGCCCGGGATCAGGTCGGTGAAGCTCGTGGCCACCCCGATAAAGGGCTTCTTGAGGTCGCCGCGGGATAGGCCGGTGGCAAAGAGCAAGGCCCGGTTGGGCGCCCGTTCCACCCCTCGTTTAATCACGTTACTTTTCATGGTCCCTCTTTCCGGAGGTCTAGAAAAAACAAACCCCGATGGCTCCCACCGGGGTAGGCCAGGAAAGGGTCACGGGTCGGGCCGGCCGCTCAGGCGGGGTTGACCGCCTTGCAGGAGCGGATCCGCTCCTCGATCCGATCTTTGCCCAGAAGTTTCAGCTTCTTGATTCGCTTCAACTCGACCTCTTCCTCGGGGGTAAGGTAGTGAAGTTTCTCCAGCTCGGCTGCCCGGTGATCAAATTCTTCGTGTTCGTTCCACAATTGCTTGAATTCCTGATCTTCCTGGCACAGCCGAGCAATGATCTCTACTTCCTGCGGAGACCGATTACTCACGGATTTTTTCTCCTTAAGATCCAAATGTTTTCAATATCATTATAGGTTTGAGACCCGATTCTTGTCAACTAAGCGCAGCCGCTCGGCATCCGAGAGCCGGAGATACCGGGGCGTTAGCGCGTCCGGGTCTTTGCCTTCTCCGGCCAGGAGCCGCGGCCAGGCCAGACGGGCCAGAAAGAGCGCGCGCAGCGGGTCACAGCCGGCCGGCGCAAACCTTGCCCGCTCGCCCAAAGTGCCGCGAAGCAGCTCGCGGTAAACCCTGGCGCCCTCGCCGAACAGGAGCACCGGCTCGGAAATCCGCTCCGCCAGTTTCTCCGGCTCGATCGCCCAGTCCTCGCTGACCCTCTCCGGCCGGCCTCCGCCCTTGCCCCGAAACAGCGCGGTGAAGACCTGCCCCTTGCGCGCGTCCAGGACCGGCGCTAAAAGCCCGGCGGCAAAAGCGGCGTTTTCGACCAGGACTTCCAGGCTGTTGATCCCGACCAGCGGCTTGTTCAGGGAAAACGCCAGGCCCTTCATCGTGGCCAGGCCCACGCGCAACCCGGTGAACGACCCGGGCCCCAGGTCCACGGCCAGGCCGTCCAGCTCCTGTGGTTGAAGATGATGCTGGTCAAGCAAGAACTCGATAGAGGGGATCAGGCGCTCGCTGTGCTTGCGGGGAAGCTCCAGCGTGACCTCGCCCAAGAGTTGATCGTCCTCGGTGAGCGCCACGCTCCCGGCCAGGGTGGCCGTGTCCACTGCCAAGATTTTCATGGACGGGCTAAACGATCCATTTTGACAAGTCGGAGAGAAATTCGCTCAGGTCAACCATCTTCTCCAATCGCCCATCCAGTTCACAAATTTTAGTTACAGCTTCCTTACGAACATGAATGAGCGCATCTATACAAGTATCTTTCAATATTTTATTCAGCCGGGCGGGATCGAATTCATTGGTCACCACATAAAATTTGAGAGGATTGCGACTACGCAGAGCCGCGGCCTTGTAAATTGGACATTCGTTGGTGATGTCGTTAATCCGGTCATGACGGAGGCTCCATTTAGCAGAGACGATTGCTTTGGGAAGGGAATTCTTTGAAGCCAGGATGTCAATCGTAGGCGTTTCACTCCGTCCCGGCATGGTGATGCCCGGAAAAATAGAATTGGCGTCCACTTCGGTATGAAAAGCCAACTCCTGGTCTCCAAACCGACTCAACAGATGCCGCATCAGTCCGGCAAAAGCAAATCCCAAGGGATTTTGTCTCTGTTGGCCTTCAAAATCAGGATGTTTCAGAAGCCGATCCACTTTCCTAATAACTTTCTCTGGCGAGACCTTCAAATGCTGGGCTAAATAATTCTGGATCGCAACCGCCCGCTTTTGCCAGATGTTGGCAGAGCTTCCTTTCCTGGTCTTCAAGGCATGCTTGGAAAGCCGAAGACGATTGGAATCAGTGACGTGAAGAAGAAAAGAATAATCACCCTGGTGAATCGGTTCAGGCCAGAGAAGGACTTGATAAATGCCCAACCAGGCGTTTTCGGGCGAAAGCGACTGCGGCCGCAAAGATTCTGTGAACAGCTCAATGGCTATTTGCGCAATTTCTTCTCGGGTGGGCATTCAGCGCGGCGTTTCCTTGACCAAGGCAAGAATATATTCTTCATGCATCCGATTTTCGATGGAAGAAATCTTTGACTTGAAGCGGGCTGGCATCATCCGGCGGTTGCGGTCCAATTTTCGCTCTTTGATCCCGACCACCTGAAAACCTTGGCGCCGAGACAACTCCGCCAGGCAAAGATGGGTCTCCACGTCCATTCCGCGCATGGTCGAAGTTCCCACCACCACAATCGCGGCCCGGCCCGGTTTGAGCACTCGATTCATTTCCGCGAGGACCTGATCCATGTCCAGGTAATACTGTCCCAGAATTTTCGCCTTCTTTGCATCCAGTTCAGCGAGCTTCTTCACTACCTGGCGAGCCTTCTCCGGCAGTTCTTCCAGGGCATGCCGGCGGATTTTTTCTGAACCGATATAGGTGGATCGCTTCTCGGACAAGTCGCTCATCTTTTGTCCCAGCCACGCCAGCGAAAACTTGTGGGCGCGCATGTAATCAATGGCATTGGCATAGGGCGGAGAAGTCACGATGAGGTCCACAGAATCTTCCGCCAGAGGCAGTTTCCGCGCGTCGCTCAGGTAAATTTCCGCTTCGCTGGGGAAAGGCTCGCGTTCGGCCAAGGCGCGGATCATCTTGCGGGCCTTGGCCTCAAACTGGCTGATCGCCTCCCGTGGAGTTTTAGTTTTATCCAGGTGCGGCCGGGTGTGGGCCAGGTCCCGCGCGCAGGAAACACCGCCGGACTTGGTCACGATAATGGAAGAAAGCACCACCTCGAAGAATTCCCGGAGGTCAGGGTTTGACTCTTGCTCGATGGATAAAACTAAAGCCATCAACTCGCGCTGGGTATGGGGCAAAAACCAATAATCAATGAATTTTTTATCCGGCGCGGAGAAGCGATTTTTGAGCTCTTGTTTCAGGCCAGGAGAATCCCAAAAAATTTGAAACAGAGAAGCGAGCAAATCTTTCAAGGAGTGTTGCAGCTCATCCGGGTCGTAGTTTCGACACTTACTCCTCCCGATTTTTACGGCCAGCGGGTCCAGGTCGCAGCCAATGGCTCTCCTTCCGCAAAGCAGAGCCTCCACCAACGTGGTCCCGGAACCCATCATCGGGTCTAGGACGACCTCCCCCGGTTCGGTCAATTCCTCGATAAAAACGCGCGGCAGTTGGGGTGGAAACTTGGCCGCGTAGGCGTGGAAGCTGTGGGTGGAATAACTGCTAGATTGGCTGTGAAATTCAAAAGGCGATTTCAAAAGGCCGGCCAGAGCTTCGGCCGTGGAATGAACCAGATTGCTCGCTTGTGAACGGGCCGCCTTCATGATCTCAAGTCTATTCGATTTGCTTGAAGATTGTCAAGCCTGTTACCGCCCTGGATAGTCCTTGCCCGTCCATTGCTTCCAATATTGCCGCGCCCGGGACTGCTCGAACTTGTTGTAGGCCCGCTCCTCCGGGAAGGCGTTGGGGTCCATCTTCAACACCTGGTCGAGAGTATTGAGGGCCTCGTCCTTTTTTCCCTGGTGATACAGGAACTTGGCCTGGTAAGTGTAATTTTGGAAAAAACGCGGCTCAGTGGCGATGGCGTTCTTTAGCCGCTCATAGTTCTCGTTCGGGTCCTGGCCCACCATCTTGATCACCACCCCCGGCACCCGCACGCTCACCTCGCTCGAGAACCGGGCGGTCGCGCCATACTTGTAGCCCTTGGCATTCTGGTCAATCCAGTCCATGTGCTTGGACAGATCGAGGAAGATGGAGGCTTGCTTGAAGATGGAGGCGTTCTCATTGACCGCGGCGAGGTTGGTCGCGGCCCAGTAATGCCCGGCCGCGGTTTCCTTGACCGCGAGCGAGCGGGTGGCCGTGTCCAGGCCTTTCTGGAAATAGACCTTGCGCGCCGCGTAGTCCTGGTCCGAGTTCTTGGGCATCAGGTCGCCCCGCTGCCAGTATTCGTCGGCCAGCTCGGCCAAGAGGTCGGCGTTGTTGGGATCGGCCTTCACCGCCTTCTCTTCCAGGGCAATCGCCTGGTCAATGGTCTTCAGGCTCATCTCCTCGTCCAGCCCGGCCCAGGCCTGGTCAATCAAGGCTTGCGCCTCCGGCTTCTGGCTCACGGGCTTCTTCGGCTCGCGGGCATGAACTACCGCGGCCACCGCCACCACTATGTTGATAATCACAATTTCAACTATTCGTTTTTGTATATTCATTATTTGCCTCCCTTGCCTGCCCAATGGATGACGGTGGCAGGGGCACGGCATGCCGTGCCCCTACTTGGAATTAATCGCGCAAGAATTTATTTTAAAGCCCAAGACTCCCGCTCGCGGCGCACATATTCGTCAGGATCAATGCCCTGCCAGGCCTCTTGGCCCAACCCGGAAAGTTGCAGGACCGGATCATCTGCCGGCATCGGCTGAAGGTCGCCGCTTTCGCGCGCCCGACCGATTTTGATCCGGCGAACGCGCAACGGGGAGAGGATCTGGGAAGAAGCGGGAATCGAGCGCAGATAGCTCCGGATGCTCTTCCGAACCCTGGCCAGGGCTTCCTTTTCAGTTTCTCCCCGCGCCCGGCAGCCCGGCAGCGCTGGCACCTCGGCCAGGAACCCGGCCCCATCTTGAAAAATCAGCACTTCGTATTCCATCGTCCTTTTCCTCGAGTTATACTAGCGAAATTATCGCGTAAAATCAACGAGAGGTTTGGGCGTTATCTTTTTGAGAGGCTTAATTTTTTGTCCCGCTTCAATGATGAATACTTTTATGATATAAGGCAGGATTGGAGGCGAAGAAAGAATCATGGCTGATGAACCCTTCCGCTACCACTTCAAACACCTCGCCGGCCGGCGGCAAAAGACCTTCCTGGCTATTGCCGAAGAGATCATCCCGGCCGATGATTCCGGCCCGGGCGGAGGCACGATTGCCACCGCGGCGCTCGCCGACTGGGCCATCGCCCGCCTGGACCCGTCCCTGCAAAAGCTCCTCATGGTCTTCCTCACCGTCTGGGAATATCTCGGCCTCCTTTTCGGCGGCAAACCTTTCACCCGGCTCAGCTCCGAGGCCCGCCAGCGCCAGATGCGCTGGTTCGAGCGCTCGCCCATCCCTGCACTCCGCACCGGCTTTTTCGGGCTTCGGGCCATGGCGCTGATGGGCTTCTATTGCCGCGAAGACGTCTGGCCCAGCATCGGCTATGAAGGCCCGCTGCTCTTCGACCGGCCCTTCCCGGACCCGGAGATCCGCGCCTTGCAAAAAGGCAAGGTGGGGGTTGCGCCATGAAGCTGGAAGTGGACGTGGCCATCGTGGGTTCCGGCGCCGGCGGCGGCGCGGTGCTGGATCGGCTCTTGCCCCTGATCGGCCAGGGCCTGAAAGTGGCGGTCCTGGAAGCCGGGCCTTACTTCACCCGCGACTACTTCACCCAGCGCGAAGTCGAGATGATGGGAATCTTCTGGGGCAACGGCGCCTGGCCCACGGCCGACGGCGCCATCACCATGATGATGGGCAAGGCCGTGGGCGGTTCTACCGCCATGTATACCGGCGTCACCTTCCGGGCGCCGGACGAGGTGCTCCTCGAATGGGGCATCCCCGGCCTGACCCCCGAAGACCTCAAGCCCCGCTACGAGGCGCTGGAGCAGGCGCTCAACGTCCACGCGCCGCCGGCCGACTTTGTCAACGACAACAACCGCCTCTTCAAGGAGGCCTGCGCGAAACTGGGCTGGCCCTGCGAAGACCTGCGCCTCAACCTCCGCGACTGCGACCAGAACGGCTATTGCAACCTCGGCTGCGTCTCCGGCGGCAAGCAGGGCACGCTCGAAGTGCAGATCCCCCGGGCGGTTGCCGCCGGCGTGACCCTGGTGCCGAACTGCACGGTCGAGCGCGTCCAGGACCGCACCCTCTTCGCCCAGGTCCAGCCGGCCCCGGCCGGCACCCAGCCCGGGCCTTATTCAATCGGGCCGCTCGAAGTCAAGGCCCGCCTGATCGTGCTCGCCGCCGGCTGCCCCGGCACCCCGGCCCTGCTCCTGCGCTCGGGCCTCCCCGGCCTCTCCGATTCCCTCGGCCGCTGCGTGACCGTGCACCCGGCGGTCACCGGGTTTGGCATTTATCCCCATCCGATCAAGAACTATCGCGGGTTCCCCAAAACCTATTACACGCCCCGCTTCTCCAAAAGCCAGGGTTACTATCTGGAAACCTGTTTCTATTACCCCTTCAGCACGGCCAAGAGCGTGAACGGCTGGGGCATCGAGCACCGCTCCCTCATGCGGCGCTATAACCGGATGCTGTCTATCCTGATCCTGCTCCACGACCCGGCCCTTCCCTCGAACCGCGTGACCCTGAGTCGCGGCCAAGCCAAGCTCATTTATCGCATCCACCCGGATAACATCAAGGCCCTGGCCCATGCCCAGGCGTCTTCGGCGAAAATCTTTTTCGCGGCCGGGTGCGACTCCGTGCACGTCTCGCTCTCCGACAAATTCGAGCTAAGCCGGGCCGAGGCGGCCGCTGATCCCGGCCGCTTTATCCGGCCGGAGAACTTCATCCCCGGCACCACCCCGGTCTCCAGCGCCCACCCCCAGGGCGGCTGCCGCATGGGCATTGACCCCAAGACCTCGATCACCGATCCTTTAGGCCGGGTCCACGGCTATCCCTGGCTCCGGGTCGCCGACTCGAGCCTCTTCCCTAAAAGCTCCCACGTCAACCCCTACCTCACCATCATGGCCCTGGCGGATCGGGTGGCGGATGGCATCTTGGCCGATCAAAGGGAATTATTCCAGGCGTGAGAGGTGTCATGGTGTCAAGGTGTCAGGGTTATGGGACCGTGAACGTGCGCGTGAACGGGATTATTGATGGAAAATTAGCGCAGAAGATCTTCCGCGGTGAGGCCGGTGTTGGTTTTCAGGTCGCTGAAGTCCACCTGGCAAAAGGCTAAAGGGTCGTCGTAGCCCTGGAACTCGACGCGGAGCGGGAGCGAGGTCGAGGGGTCGAGGAAGAGGCGCATGATTTTCGGCTCGCGCGGGCCGGTCGGCACTTTGGTCTTGAGCTCGATCAGGATCCCGGCCGGCTCCTGGCTCCGGGCGGTGCGGACTTCCGAGTCGGCCAACTTCCCGCGCACCCGGTCGCGGATGGTGAAGAAGTCGAGGTCCTGGACATTGTCGCCCAACGAGCTGAAGAGCCGGGGGTCGTCGCGGGTAAAGGTCTGCTCGCCCATCACCCGGTAAACTCCGCCGGGCAGCAGGTGGATGAGCGGGTTCTGGCTGGGCACATAGAACATGCGGCTGCCGGCGGACGATCCGAGCAGGATGTAGTTGGCCGCAAGCGAGAGCGTCTCGACCTCGAACCCGCGCTCGGGCCGGAGATAACTATAGCGGTCCTGCTTGAGCAGGCGCAGCCGGTGAAAGCGAAAGCGGGTGGCCATGGTCACGGTGTAGTCCCGGATGGGTTGAAGCGCCTCCTCGAACCGCTTGAGTAAGTCTTCCGCGTCCGGCGCCGGCTCAGCCGCGAGCTTCAACTCCGGCGCCGCGAGCTCACCCAGGCCCGCGCCTCCGGCCGGCTTGGCCAGGTTCCAGCCCATAGTCAGGCCCTGGAAATTCATGTCCTCCGCAGAGAGCGGCGCACTCAGCTTGACCTCCCGGTAGGCATACACGTGCGCGGCCCTGGGCTCGCCCGGCCGGAAATATTCCATGCGCATGGGGAACCATGTGTCCGGGTCCACCCAGATCTTGCACAGGTCGAGATGGAAGTCCGGGTCCGGGATCTCGCCCCGGCGGATAGTGAGCAGCCAATACGGCTGACCTTTGAACTGCACCCGCTCCGCGCTGATGGCGCCGGCCTGCAGCATCCGGTCCCAGTCGCTAAAAAAGTCCCAGATGCCCTCGGACTTCAGGTTCTCGCCGTTGATGTAATAAGCCTTGGGATCCTCGGGAAACATGAGCACCACGCCCAGCATCCGGTAAGCGCCGGGCAGGACCAGGCGGGAAAGGTCGTCCTTCTCGGTGTAGCACTCCTGGTACCCGGGGTTCATCTGGTCGGGAAAGGAATACTTGGCTTCGAGGATGGTGCCGCAATACCACTTGGGCTTCTGGATGCACTTGACCGAGACCACCCGGAAGGCATTGATCTCCTGGTTCTTGCCGCGGGCGCTGTAGTCCTCGTAAACCGCGGTGTAACTCTGGTGCCGGAAGAGCTCGGCCCGCATCCGCTCGTAGAGAGCGCGGGCGTCTTCGCCGGCGCCGAAGCTCCCGAGGCTGATGAGCATGGCCAGGGCCAGGACGGCGCCCGGGCGGGAAGGCTTGGTCATGGACTCACCTCCGGCAGCTTGCCGATCAGGGCCTCGGCGTTCTGGTAGAAGAACTTCTCGCGCAGTTTGTCATTCCCCTTGGTGGCCTGCATGCCCACTTTCACCGCATAATAGGGCAGGGTAAAGGGGAAGTCCGAGGCATAGAGCACGCGGTCTTCCCCCATCTCGGAGAAGGCGCGGCGGATGACCGACGCCGGCTGGAAGCTCAAATCGGCATACACGTTCGCATATTTTTTGGCCAGCGACCAGACCGCGCCCGGCTCGCCCAGGTTGTGGTGGGCCAGGATGAAGGGCTGCTCGGGGAAGGCCGCGATCAGCTTCTCGTAGGTGCGGGCGTCGCCGTATTCGGTGCGCTGGAAATGGGCGATGTAATAGGTGGCCTTGCCCGAGTGGATCAGGACCGGCTGGCGATAGGGCCGGAAGGCCTCGACCAGCTCGAACCACGCCGGGTCGGTGAGCGGCAGGTTCTGGACAATGGGATGGAGCTTGAGCCCGAGGCAGCCCTGGGCCAGATAGCGCTCGAGCTTCTGGAGCCGCTCCGGGTCGCGGGGGTTGACCGAGGCGAAGGTGAAAAGCCGGGGCCGACTCTGGCTGCCCGCGGCCTGGCTTTCCCGGCACAAGGCCAGGTTGTCCTCGGTCGAGCGGAAAGGCTCGATGGGCTGGAGCACCGCGTGGGTCACGCCGGCCAAAGCCGCGAAGCGCCGCAGGTTCTTCTCCGTGCCCAGGTTGTTGCGGTGGTGGATGTGGATGATCTCCAGGTAGCGGGAGAGGGTGCGGAAGCCAAGCGGCGGCTGGTTGGCGCGAAATCCGCTCCATTCCATGAGCGCAGCCGGGGTCCATACCGGCTCCTCGTAGGCCTCGTCCAGGGGCTGGCCGTAAATCAGGTCGCCCACGTGGGTATGGATATCAATGATCTTCACGGCCCCTGCCCCTCCTTCTTTTCTATCATGTCTTAAAGCTCAAAAGCAACCCTGGGCCTGCGACATTAAAAGGGGTTTTATGGATTCGGTGTAGGGGCAGGCCCCTGTGCCTGCCCGATTTAGGGCAACCACGGAGACGCCCCTACGGTTATCCCGGTTGCTCCCATTTTATGTCGCAGGCCCTAGTGCCGGTTCATACTTGACATTCGGCGGCAATATGCCAAAATCAATCACGAAACCGCTAAGCAGTTCTCGTGCAGGGGTAAAAAGCGCAAGTCCCCTCAAAATTCATGCGCAGTTCCTAAAAGAAAAAGAAGAAATTCCAGATGCCGGCAATTCCCGACCGGGGGGCGGCTTTTAACTGACTCGTTGAAGAATTGTTTCAAGGTTCACCATGCTGTTTAACTTCGCAACTGTCGGGGTGTTTCTGATCCTGGCTTTCCTTTTCGTCCTGGCCGCCCTGGTCACCAGCCGGCTCGTGGCGCCGCACCGGCCCGCGCCGGAAAAGCTCAAGACCTACGAATGCGGCGAGCCGCCCATCGGCCCGAGCTGGATCCGCTTCAACAACCGCTTCTACATCATCGCCCTGGTCTTTTTGCTCTTCGACGTGGAAGTGGTCTTGATCCTGCCCTGCGTGGTCGTGTTCCGCGGCTGGGCCGGGCTGTGGCAAGGGTGGTTCATCTTCTCCGAGATCCTCTTCTTCGTGCTCATCCTGATCGCCGGCCTGGCCTATGTCTGGGCCAAGGGCGACTTGAGCTGGGTCAAGACCACCCGGGCGGTCCTGGATACCGCCCCCGCTGCTCCCGCCGAACCCATTGCTTCCAGGCTGCAGCCCGCGGCCGGCGCTGCCCCGGGCCAGGAGTGAGAAACCCGATGGAAGATATTTTACCCGGCCGGTTCCCTGATTACGTGCTCTTTGCCAAGGCCGACGACCTGATCAACTGGTCGCGCAAGAACAGCCTGTGGTGGATGCTCTTCGCCCTGGCCTGCTGCGGCATCGAGTTGATGCAGGCCGGCGCCGTCCGCTCCGACCTCGACCGCTTCGGCGCCGTCTTCCGGGCCACGCCCCGGCAGAGCGACCTCATGATCGTGGCCGGCACCCTCACCCTGAAAATGGCGCGCCGGGTGCGCCTGCTCTACGAGCAGATGGCCGAGCCGCGCTGGGTGATCGCCATGGGCAGTTGCGCCAATTGCGGGGGCCTGTTCAACTTAAGCTACTCGGTGGTGCGCGGAGCGGACAAGATCGTGCCGGTGGACATTTACGTGCCTGGGTGTCCGCCCCGGCCCGAGGCCCTGACCCACGCGATCATGGAGTTGCAGAAGAAAATCACCGGCTCCAAGGTTTTGCGCAAGGCCTAAAGGGATGAATGCGGCCGTTTTGACTACGGGCGTAGGGGCGCGATTCATCGCGCCCGCTGATCGGCAATTGCTTCCAGAAGCCGGGCGCAATCAATTGCGCCCCTACCATAAAGATTTCCAGGTAATTGCCGGGCTTTCTGATCTGGATAGGAATGCCTAATGGCCACGCCGGCGGAAATCGCGGAACGGGTCCAGGCCCAGTTCGGGACGGCCGTGCTCGAGACCGTGCTCGAAGGCCGACTGCCCCACCTGGTGGTGGAGGCGGGCCGGCTCCAGGAGGTCTGCGCCTTTCTCCGGGAAAGCCCGGAGCTCAAGTTTGACTTCCTCAGCGCCGTCGCCGGGGTGGACCTGGGCGAGCAGTTGCAGGCGGTTTACCTGCTCTACTCCTATGCTCATCATCATGCTTTCACCCTGAAGGTGAACGCGCCCCGCGACAACCCGGTGGTGCCCACGGTCTCGGGGATCTGGCCCGCGGCCGACTGGCACGAGCGGGAAACCTTTGACCTGATGGGCATCCGCTTCTCCGGTCATCCGGACCTGCGCCGGATCCTCTTGCCCGAGGACTGGGTGGGGCACCCCTTGCGCAAGGATTACAAATACCCGGAAAGCTACGACGGGATTACGCTCCGACGAGACGAGGAGGACTGGCCCGATCCCGGCGCGGAAGCATTGTATAAATAATTCTGTAGGGCAGGTATCCAAACCTGCCCTACCCCTCACCCTAACCATCTCCCCCAGGGAGAGGGTATGGTGAGGGAAAATTGTTAGGGCACGATTGGATTCGTGCCCTAACAAGATAGATGATCTAGAAAAATGAGTCCTCTGCAAACCGATATCTGGACCCTGAACATGGGTCCCCAACACCCCAGCACGCACGGGGTGATCCGGTTCGTGCTCAAGACCGACGGCGAGATCATTGCCGACGCCGACCCGGACGTGGGATTCCTCCACCGCGGCCTGGAAAAGATCGCCGAGCTGGTGCCCTACCCGTCCTTCATGCCTTACACCGACCGGCTGGATTACCTGGCCGCGATCAACATGAACTGGGCCTGGGCGCTCTCAATCGAGCGGCTGGCCGGGATCGAGGTTCCCCCCCGCGCCGAGCATCTGCGGGTGATCACCGCGGAATTGAACCGCATCGCCAGCCACCTCATCAGCGTGGGCGCGCTCGCCTCGGACATGGGCGCTTTCACCCCCTTTGTCCACGCCCTCCGCGACCGGGAGCGGATCAACGACCTTTTCGAAGAGCTGTGCGGGGCCCGGCTCACCTTCAACTATTGCCGGATCGGGGGGGTCAGCCTTGATGCGCCGCCGGGGTGGTTCGACCGGGTGCGGGGATTCCTCGACTATTACGAGCCGATGATTGACGTGTTCAACCGGCTGATCACCGACAACAAGATTTTTGTCGAGCGGCTGCGCCGGGTGGCGCCGGTCTCCGCGGAGATGGCGATTGCTTACGGCCTGGTCGGGCCCAACCTGCGCGGGTCCGGGGTGAAATTCGATCTGCGCAAGGACGAGCCTTACGGGATTTATCCCCAACTGGAATTCGAGGTGCCGGTGGGCCGGGGCTATCGCGACGGGGTGCTCGGGAGCTGTTTTGACCGCTACATGGTTCGGATCGAGGAGCTCCGGCAAAGCATCAGGATCATCCGGCAGTGCCTGGACCGGATCCCGGAGGGCGAGATCCAGGCCAAGGTGCCCAAGGTGCTGCGGCCGGCCAAGGGCGAGGTCTATTGCCGGACCGAAGCGCCCCGGGGCGAGGTGGGTTTTTACGTGATCAGTAACGGCGAAAAGACCCCGGCGCGGGTCAAGATCCGCACCGGCTCCTGGTCGGCGATGAGCATCATCCGCGAGCTGTCCAAGGGCTGGATGATCGCGGACCTGGTCGCGATCATCGGCAGCCTGGACGTGATCGCGCCGGAGGTGGACCGCTGAGAAGAAGGCATTAGGCTTTAGGCATTAGTTTTAAGACGATGAAAGAACTTTTAGATCAACTGATCGCGCTCGCGGTCGAAAAAGTTCCGCTCCTCGGTCAAGCGCCGGACTGGGTCTTTTACCTGCTCTGGATGCTGGTCGCCGGAGCGGCGCTCCTGGTTTACGCCAGCCTGATCGCCGGGATCACCTCCTGGGTCGAGCGCCGCATCGCCGGGAGAATGCAGGCCCGGATCGGGCCCAACCGGGTGGGACCGCGGGGCTTTTTCCAGTGGATCGCGGACGGGCTGAAGTCCTTGTTCAAGGAAGACGTGACCCCGGCCAACGCGGACAAGCCGCTCTTCCGGCTCGCGCCCTATCTCGTGTTCACCGGCATGTTCGGGGCCTGGGCGGTGCTGCCTTACAGCGCCCGGCTCTACGCGGCCGACCTCAACGTGGGCATCCTCTACGTGATGGCCATCACCTCTTTAGTGGTGATCGGCATCCTCATGGGCGGCTGGGCCTCGGGCAACAAGTGGGGCCTGTTCGGCGCGCTCCGCAGCTCCGCCCAGATCGTGAGTTACGAGGTCCCGGCCGGGCTGGCCATCGCCACCGCGGTCGCCCTCTCCGGCAGCTTGAGCCTGCAGGAGATGGTGAGAGCCCAGGCCGGGCCGCTCGGCATCCTGGGCTGGAATATCTTCAAGAGCCCCTTCGCCTTGGTGGCCTTCTTCGTCTATTTCATCGCCGCCGTCGCCGAGGGCAACCGCACCCCCTTCGACCTGCCCGAGGCGGAGAGCGAGCTGGTGGCTGGATACAATACCGAATACTCCGGGATGCGCTTCGTCTTCTTCTTCTTCGCCGAGTGGGCCAACCTCTTCCTGATCGGCGCCGTCTCCACCACCCTCTTCCTCGGCGGCTGGCAAGGCCCGCTCGCCAACCCGGATACTTGGTGGGGTGTGATGATCGGCGCGGGATGGTTTTTCCTCAAGGCCTGCTTCTTCGTGTTCGTGTTGATCTGGATCCGCTGGACGCTCCCGCGGCTGCGGGTGGACCAGCTCATGGCCATGTGCTGGAAATACCTGGTGCCCATCGCCTTCGTCTGTCTGATCGGCACCATGCTCTGGATGAGTGTCTTCGGCGACCGCGCCTTCTTCGGCCTCGTCGCCGTTGGGCCATAGAATAAGGTAGGGGCATGGCATGCCCTGCCCCTACCCTTGATTGAATAGAAACGCGAATGAACTACTTCAGGAACATCTGGGAAGCGATCTCCTCCATTGCCCAGGGCATGGCCGTGACCCTGCGCCAGTTCTTCACGAAGCCCGAGACTGTGCAATACCCGGAGGTGGACGTGCTCAACCCGCGGATGCCCGGCTACTCCGGCCATCTCAAGCCCGTCTCCGAGCGCTTTCGCGGTTTCCTGACCGTGGACACCACGGTCTGCATTTCCTGCAACCAGTGCGCCCATGTCTGCCCGGTGGACTGCATCCTGGTCGAGAGCGAAAAAGGGCCCAAGACCACGGTGAATTCCCTGCGGCCGGACGGCAAGGAATCGCCCAAGACCCGGTACCCGGTCCAGTTCGACATCCATCTCGGCCGCTGCATGTATTGCGGGCTGTGCACCGAGGTCTGCCCCACGGGCTGCATCCATTTTACCCGCGAGTTCCGGGGCGCGGCCGGTGAATACCACAAGCTGATCCATCATTTCATCAGCCCGGAGGAAGCGGAGCGGGTGCGGAAGCTGGCGGCGGAGGAAGCGGCCAAGCCCAAGCCGGAAAAGCCGGTTGCGACCAAGGTGGAGGCTGAGAAAGAATGAAGAGGAAGAGATTAAACACAAAGGCACCAAGACACGAAAGAAGAAAAATTCTTGTGTTTTCTTTTTACTTCGTGCCTTTGTGTCTTGGTGGTTAAAATTTTTTGATGGAATGAAGCGATGAACCTTACCTACCTGGCCTTTGTGGTCATGAGCGCCTGGGTGCTGCTGGCCGCGCTCTACGTGGTCACCACCCGCAACGTGGTGCGGGCGGCTTACGGGCTTCTGGCCGCGCTCTTCGGCATCGCCGGCCTTTACGTGATCTTTGCCGCCGACTTCCTGGCCGCGGTGCAGGTGCTGATCTACGTGGGCGGGGTCAACATCCTCATCATCTTCGGGGTCATGCTCACCGAGCACCTGGGCCGGGTGCCCTTCCGGCTGGTCAATTTCAACCTGTTCCCCGCGCTCGCGGCCTGCGCCCTGGTCGCCTTTGCCCTGGTCCTGGGCGTCCTCATCTACCCCTGGCCCGAGTCCGCGGCCTCTTACGCTCCCACCAGCGCCCGCATCGGCCAGATGTTCCTGACCAAATACCTCTTGCCCTTCGAGGTGGCCAGCGTGCTTTTGCTGGTGGTGCTGATCGGCGCGGTGGCCGTGGCCCGCAAGGAGGTCCGCGACGAATGATTCCGGCGACTCATATTTTGGCGGTCGGCGCGGCCCTGTTCTGCCTGGGCCTGTTCGCGCTCCTCAGCCGGCGCAACGCCGTCGCCGTGTTCATGGGCATCGAGTTGATGCTCAACGCCGCCAACCTCAACTTCGTGGCCTTTAACCAGGCCCGGCCCGAGGCCCTCGACGGCCAGGTGGCCGCGGTCTTTGTGATCATGCTCGCCGCAGCCGAGTTCGCCGTGGCCCTGGCCTTGATCCTCTCGCTCCACCAGATGTTCCACTGCGTCCACCTGGATGAGGCGGACGAGATGAAGGGGTGAGGCAGGAAGAGTGAAGGATGAAGGGTGAATTAAGGTAGTTTGCAATTATGGAATGGGTTGACACTCATCTCTGGACGATCCCGCTCATGCCGCTGCTGGGCGTGCTCGTCCACATCTTCCTCGGCGGCACCCTCGGCAAAAAGCTCGTGGGCATCCTCGCCTGCCTGCTCGTCTTCATCTCCTTCGGCCTTAGCGTGGTTGTCCTCCTTCGGCTCCTGGAACTGCCCGCCGAAGAGCGGCACCTCCTCGACAACTTCCTGCCCTGGATCCGGGTCGGCGCCTTCTCGGCCGACTGGGCTTTCCGGGCCGACACCTTGAGCGCGGTCATGCTCCTGGTGGTCACCGGCGTCGGCTTCCTGATCCACGTCTATTCCACCGGCTACATGCACGACGACCCTAAATACATCCGCTTCTTCGCTTACCTCAACCTCTTTACCTTCTCCATGCTGGTCCTGGTGCTGGCCTCCAACGTCTTCCTCATGTTCATCGGCTGGGAAGGCGTGGGCCTCTGCTCCTATCTCCTGATCGGCTTCTGGTTCCACGACCTCAACAACGCCACGGCCGGCATGAAAGCCTTTATCGTCAACCGGGTCGGCGACTGGAGCTTCCTCTGCGGCGTCCTCCTCCTCTTCTGGTCCCTGGGAAAATACACCGGAACCTACACGGTGGACTTCTATGAGATCAACCGCCTCGCGCCGGAGCTCCCCGCCGGCATCGCCCTGGCCGTCGGCCTGCTCCTGTTCGGCGGCGCCGCCGGCAAAAGCGCCCAGATCCCCCTCTATGTCTGGCTGCCCGACGCCATGGCCGGCCCCACCCCGGTCAGCGCGCTCATCCACGCCGCCACCATGGTCACCGCCGGCGTTTACATGATCGCCCGGTTTTCCGGCCTTTACCTGAGCGCGCCCGACGCGATGATGGTGGTGGCGACGGTCGGCGCGCTTACCGCGCTCTTCTCGGCCACCATCGCCCTGGCCCAGAACGACATCAAGAAGGTGCTCGCCTACTCCACCGTCAGCCAGCTCGGTTACATGTTCCTGGGCGTGGGCGTGGGCGCTTTCTCCGCCGGCATCTTCCACCTGATGACCCATGCCTTCTTCAAGGGGCTCCTCTTCCTCGGCGCCGGCAGCGTCATCCACGGCCTTCACGGCGAGCAAGACCTGCGCCGCATGGGCGCGCTCAAATCCAAGATGCCCTGGACCTGGCTCACCTTCATGGCCGCATGGCTGGCCATCGCCGGCTTCCCCGGCCTCTCTGGCTTCTTCTCCAAGGACGAGATCTTGTGGCAAGCCTTTTCCAGCGAGCACGGCCACTGGGCGCTTTGGCTGGTGGGTTTTATTGCGGCCGGGCTGACCGCTTTTTACATGACCCGGCTGGTGGTGATGACTTTTTACGGGGAGAGCCGCTGGCCCGAGCACGCCCACCCGCACGAGTCGCCGCGGAACATGACCGTCCCGCTCGCGGTCCTGGCGGTCCTCTGCGTGATCGGCGGCTACGTGGGCGTGCCCGCGATCCTGCACGGCGCCAACTATTTCGAGCACTGGATGGAGCCGGCCGTGACCTGGGCCGCCGGCCATGGCGGGGCCGAGGCGGCGGAGCACGCGGCCGAACTCGGCTCGCACGGGCTTGAGGCCCTGCTCATGGCGGCTTCGGTCGGGGTCGCCCTGCTTGGGATCGGCATCGGCTGGTGGATGTATTCCCGGAGGCGGGATATCCCGGAGGCGGCTTTCCAGCGCTGGCCCAACCTCTACCGCTGGGTGCTCAACAAGTATTACGTAGACGAGCTTTACCAGTGGCTGGTGGTGGACAACCTCCTGCGGCTCACCCGGCTGTCCGGCCGCTTTGACCTGGCCGTGATTGACGGCGCGGTCAACGGCAGCGCCTGGCTGACCGAGCGGGTGAGCGCGATCTCCGGCTGGATTGACAACACCTTTGTGGACGGCGCGGTCAACGGGGTGGCCGAGGTCACCCGGGCCGCGGGCGGCCGGCTGCGGCTGATTCAGACCGGCCGGGTCCAGCAGTATTTGACTTTTGCCGCGGCCATGGTCGCGATCGGGGTGGCGGGGATCATCCTCTGGCCCTCGATCCAACCCTGGCTGGCGGAGCTATGGAGCGGCACGATCTGAATTGTAGCCCGCCCTGGCCCGGCAAGGGTGGGTGAGGAAAAGGAGAGGCTGGTGTTGACCGCAACGAACATTCTGAGTTGGATAACGTTTACCCCCCTGATCGGGGCGGCCCTGATCCTGCTCCTGCCCGGCCGCAAGGTCAAGGCCATCCGCTGGGTCGCGGTCCTGGCCACGGCCCTGAGCCTGCTCTTCAGCCTGGTCCTGCTCAGCCGGTTCGACAACGCCGGCCGGGGGATCACCGAATTCCAGTTCGTGGTGCAGCGGGACTGGATCCAGGCCTTTTCCATCCAGTATTACATGGGCATTGACGGGCTTTCCCTGCCCCTGGTCATCCTCACCACCCTCCTCAGCTTCCTCTGCATCTTCGCCTCCTTCGGCATCGAGCGCTGGGTCAAGGCCTACATGGCCCTCTTCCTCCTCCTCGAAACCGGCATGCTCGGCGTCTTCTGCTCCCTCGACCTTTTCCTCTTTTACGTCTTCTGGGAAGTCATGCTCCTGCCCATGTATTTCCTGATCGGCATCTGGGGCGGACCCCGCCGCGAGTATGCCGCCATCAAGTTCTTCCTCTACACCCTCCTCGGCAGCGTGCTCATGCTCCTGGGCATCCTCGCCCTCTACTTCGCCAGCGAGCCGCACACCTTCAACCTGCCCCAACTGATCCTGACCTCCAGCCAGTGGTCCGGCAACCTCATCTGGGTGCCCTATTTCTGGAAGATCGTGTTCGTCCTTTTCTTCATCGGCTTCGCCATCAAGGTGCCCATCTTCCCCTTCCACACCTGGCTCCCCGACGCCCACGTCGAAGCCCCGACCGCGGTCAGCGTGATCCTGGCCGGCGTGCTCCTCAAAATGGGCATCTACGGCATCCTCCGCGTCAACTACCCCCTCTTCCCGGAGATCGCCCACTGGTTCGCCTACCCCTTCCTCATCACCCTGGGCGTGATCAACATCGTTTACGGCTCGCTCTGCGCCATGGCCCAGACCGACCTGAAGAAGCTCGTGGCCTACAGCTCGATCGGGCACATGGGATTTTGCCTGATCGGCATAGCCGCCATGACCAGCCAGGGCTTCCACGGCGCCGTGCTCCAGATGTGGAACCACGGCCTCATCACCGGCCAGCTCTTCCTTTTGGTGGGCGTGGTCTATGACCGGGCCCACCACCGCGACCTCGCCGGCTTCGGCGGCCTGGCCGCGGCCATGCCCATCTACGCGGGCATGGTCAGCCTCGCCTTCATGGCCTCGCTGGGCCTGCCCGGCCTGGCCGGCTTTGTCAGCGAGGCCCTCTGCTTCCTGGGCGCCTGGCCGGTCTTCCCGGCCTCCACCGCCATCAGCGTCAGCGGCGTGGTCCTGGGCGCCGCCTACTTCCTCTGGGCCTTCCAGCGCGTCTTCCTGGGACCGCTCAACCCCAAATACGAAAAGATTTCCGAGATCAACGGCCGCGAGCTGTTCACCCTCGCGCCCCTGGCCCTGCTCACGGTTTTCGTCGGCGTCTATCCCATGCCCATCCTGAACTGGATGACCGCGACCCTTAATCACCTGCAAGAGATCCTGGGCGTGGCCGGCCGGGGCATGTGAGGTGGCAAGCGTGACCCCGTTCCAGCTAGTCAAACCCGAGGAGTTGGCCTACCTTCTCCCTGAGCTGATCCTGGTCGGCACCCTGATCTGGAGCCTGCTCCTGGAACTCATCCTTCGCCCTCGGCAAAGCCGCTTCCCGGTCGCCGGCTTCACCCTGCTCGGCCTCCTCGCCGCCGCAGTGGCCGACCTCCGGCTCTTGGGAGAACCCGCCCGCACCCTCTTCAGCGGCATGATCGTGCGCGACGACTTCGCCATTATCTTCCAGCTCCTGGCCGCCTTCGCCGCCGGCCTGGTGGTCTTCGCCTCCATTTGGACCCGGGAAGTCTCGGACCAGCCCACCGCCGGCCAAGGCGAGTATTACCTCCTCATCCTCGGCGCCACCATCGGCATGTTCTTCCTGGTCGCCGCCCAGAACCTGCTCATGCTTTACCTGTCCATGGAACTCTTGAGCCTCCCCAGCTACCTGCTCGTCGCCTGGCCCAAGCGCTCCCGGCCCGCCACCGAGGCCGGGATCAAATACGTGGTTTACGGCGCCGGCGCGAGCTGCGCCATGATCTACGGCATCTCCCTCCTCTACGGCCTCTCCGGCTCCCTCGAACTCCACGACCTCAACGCCTACGTGGCCGGACTCTCCGATCAGACCGCGCTCCCCGTTGCCACCTTCCTCGTCGCCCTGCTCCTCACCCTCGCCGGATTCCTCTTCAAGATCGCCGCCTTCCCCCTCTTCCAGTGGGCCCCAGACGTTTACCAGGGCGCGCCCACTCCCATCACCGCCTTCCTCGCCGTCGGAAGCAAGGCCGCGGGCATGGGCGCTTTGCTCCGCTTCCTCTACCTCGGGCTTTGCGTGCGCGGCTCCGCCGACCTCTTCACCGCGCTGGGCGGACTGCACTGGCCCATGCTCATCGCCGTGATCAGCGCGCTCACCATGACCGCCGGCAACCTCATCGCTTTAGCCCAGACCAATGCCAAGCGCCTGCTCGCTTACTCCAGCATCGCCCACGCCGGCTACATCCTCATGGGCATCCCCCTCCTCAGCGTGGCCGGCCTGACCGCGGTCATCTTTTACCTGGCCGTTTACCTGGTCATGAACCTGGGCGCGTTCCTTTCCGTGATCATGCTCGAAAACCAGGGACTCCCCCCCGAGATCAAGAACTACCGCGGCCTCGGCGCCCGATCCCCCGCCATCGCCATCGCCTTCTCCGTATTCCTCTTCAGCCTCACCGGAATCCCGCCGCTCGGGGGCTTCATCGGCAAGTTCTACCTCTTCGCCGCTCTGATCCAGGGCCGGCTTTACTGGCTGGCAGTGGTCGGGGTGCTCAACAGCGTGGTCAGTTTGTATTATTACGCGAATATCGTGCGCCGGATGTTCCTGGAAAAACCCCTGGATGAAACCCCTGTCCCGGCCAGCCCCATGCTCCGCGGACTCCTCGCCGTCCTCGCCCTCATCACCCTCGCCCTCGGCCTCTACTGGATCCCGCTCTATCAATTCATCGACTTCGCCGCTTCATCTCTCGGCCTGTAACGGGAGGTTAGTAGGCGGTAGTCAGTAGTCGGCAGTCAGATTAAGAAAGAAACATCCACAGATTTCACAGATTACATAGATTGAAGAGATAATATCATCCACGAAGGACACGAAGGGGCACTAAAGGTCTCAAAATTATATGATCTTCCCTGACTACTGCGTACTGCCTACTGGTAAAAACTGGGGCACAGACATTCTTGTCTGTCATCAACTTGAATTACTGTCCACCGTGCACTGTCAACTATTCCATGCAAATATGTAAAGTATTATGTGAAGACCCCGATCTCCCCGATCTTCAGATAAACGCCGATAGGCGCGAATAGCGAAAGAAATAGGTGGCTGTCCCTATTTTTCTATTTTTCCTATTCCAGGTCTTCCTTCTTGTGTTTAACCTGCTCAGGCGCATATCTCTCGATCAAATCATAACATTCTCTGGCCTTCGATCTACTATATTGCGTCATTACCTTTCTATTATAAAATTGAGGATGCTTGTTCTTAATGCTTTTCCATAGCTCCAAATTCTTGTTATACATTTCGATAGCTTCAGCCGTTATCTTGCCATTTTCATTAATTCCCTTTATAGCAACTTCTTTACATTTTTCAGCATAAAGTATTCCGAGCTGATCCAAAACATCTCTCTGAAAATGACCTGTTGGATCATTGGTGCCCGCGTGAAATATATAATATTTATTAGTCAATACATCGTTGTTTTCAACAAAATTAACCCATCGTTCAAATGCTGTTATCCATTCCGATGAGATATCTGGTGGATACTTTTTCTTTCCTATTTTTCTAGCAGACATACGAAGTCTAGCATTCTCAGCTTGCCAGGAGCCAGGATAACTATCTATAATATATTGTAGAATATGTTCTATGCCTCCCAAGGGAGGATGAGGACCTTCTGGGTAGATGCTAGTATATTGATCCGTATAGGCATGGTATAAAATATAATCAATTTGTAGCAAGGCGAGAACACCCGCTTCGGAGCAATGACTTTTTTCCCAAACCTCATACAGGCTTTTAACCGTATATTGGTTGGGCCAGCTAAAACAGATGTGCCCTTCGCTGGTTTCCTGGTATTTCTTTTCGAGTTCCGGCGTAATAAATTCAACAATTGGGCGGGCATTTCGGACATCTTCATACTTTTCATCTCGAATGAAGGAAGTGTAGGATTCATTTCCTTGAAAGATATCCTGCAGAGCAGTAAAGCTCTCATCATCGTCAATCAGCTTTTCGCAATGAACCTTTTTTGATAGTATATTAGACAAATATGGATCAATATATTGATATTTTAGCTCAAGAGCTTTTTGAGCCTCGGTCTTAAATTCTTCACCTGCAACTTTTTGCTTTTGGCTTTTGGGGGCCACTTTTTGAGGCAGGCTAATAGGAGCAGAAGTAGGCGATCCTATTACTTTCTTCTGCTCACTGCTAGCCTGTGAGCAAGATAACAGAATTGTGATTAAAATAGCTAATTTTTTCATTTTCATGGCCTCCTTGGATTAAAAGCCTTTTTAAGGATTATTAATCCTCGAGGAAATTAGGGGGACGCCATACTCAATTGGCGGTCCCTTTAATTTTTCTGTCCGGCGGGCCGGACGGTGCGGTGGAGATCGAGGAGGACGCGGAGCAGGTCTGGGAGGTCGGCCAGGGCCAGGGAGTTGGGTCCGTCACACAGCGCCCGGTCCGGGTCCGGGTGGACTTCCAGAAAAACGCCGTCCACCCCGGCCGCGACCGCGGCCCGGGCGAGTGGGGCGATGAAGCGGCGGTCTCCGCCCGAAGCGTTCCCCTGGCCGGCCGGGAGCTGGACCGAATGGGTGGCGTCAAAGACCACCGGGTATCCGAACTCGCGCATCAGGACCAGGCTGCGCATGTCCACCACCAGGTTGTGGTAGCCGAAGCTGGTGCCGCGCTCGGTGAGGATGATTTTCTTGGCGCCGCCGGCCTCGGCCTTGGCAATAGCCTGGCCCATGTCCTCCGGGGCCAGGAACTGGCCCTTTTTCAGGTTGAGCGCCTTGCCGGTCTTGGCCGCGGCCAGGATCAAGTCGGTCTGCCGGCAAAGGAAGGCCGGGATCTGGATCACGTCCAGCACCTCGGCCGCCGGCTCCACCTGGGCGAGGTCGTGGACGTCGGAGAGCACCGGCACCTCGAATTCCTGCCGCACCCGGTTGAGAATCTTAAGCCCTTGTTCCAGGCCGGGCCCGCGGAAGGAGTTGACGCTGGTGCGGTTGGCCTTGTCAAAGCTGGCCTTGTAAATCCAGGGCATCGGGAGCGAAGCGGTGATGCGCTTGAGTTCCTCCGCCGTCTTGAGCGCCAGGGACTCGCTTTCGATCACGCAGGGGCCGGCGATGAGCAAGAGCGGCTGGTCGCCGCCGACCTTGACTCCTCGGATCTTCAATTCTTTGGCCGAAGCAAGCATGGCCTAGCTTTTCGCCCTGGGTTTGGCAGGGGCTTTCCTGCGGGAGGATTTTTTGTAGAGGAGCGCCGCCCGGATGAATTCGCGGAAGAGCGGGTGCGGCGCCCAGGGCCGCGACTTGAACTCGGGGTGAAACTGGCAGCCTAAAAACCACGGGTGCTTCTTGGCATCGAGCTCGATGATCTCGACTAAAAGCCGGTCCGGGGTGGAGCCGGAGAGCTTGAGCCCCCGCTTGCTCAGCCGGTCGCGGTAGGCGTTGTTGAACTCGTAGCGGTGGCGGTGCCGCTCGAAGATGTGGGGCTGGCCGTAGGCCCGGAAGGCCTGGGAGCCCCGCTCCAGACGGCATTCCCAGGCGCCCAGCCGCATGGTCCCGCCCAGGCGCTCGAGGTATTCCTGGTCCTTCATCAGGTGGATCACCGGGTGGGGGGTCTTGGGATCGAACTCGCTGGAGTTGGCGCCCGTAAGCCCGGCCAGGTGGCGGGCGAACTCCACCGTGGCCATCTGCATGCCCAGGCAAATGCCGAAGAAGGGCACCTTGTTGACCCGGGCAAATTCGATGGCCCGGATCTTGCCCTCGGTGCCGCGGCTGCCGAAGCCGCCCGGGACCAGGACGCCGTCGCAGTCCTTGAGCAGGTCCTTGACTACGGTTCCTTTTTCGATTTTCTCCGAGTCAATGTATTCCAGCTCCACCCGGCAGTTGTTGCTTAAGCCCCCGTGGACCAAGGCCTCGTGCAGGCTCTTGTAAGAGTCCTTGAGGTTGGTGTATTTGCCCACCACCGCGATCTTGACCTGGTCGTGGGGCGAGCGGGCCAGGCGCACGATCTTCTCCCACTCGTCCAGCCGCGGCTGGGCCGACCAGATATTGAGCGCGTCCACGATCTGCTGGTCCAGGCCCTCGTCGTGGAGCCGGAGCGGCAGCTCATAGATACTCTCCGCGTCCTGGGCGGCGATGACCCGCTCCTTGCTCACGTTGCAAAAGAGCGCGATCTTGTCCTTCATCCCGTCGCTTAAGGGCCGGTCGCAGCGGCAGAGCAGGATGTCGGGCTGGATCCCGATCTCCTGGAGCGCGTTGACGCTGTGCTGGGTGGGCTTGGTCTTCAACTCCTCCGCCGCGGGCAGGTAAGGCACCAGGGTGAGGTGGATGTAGCAGCAATGCTCCGGCCCGAGCTGGTGGCGAAGCTGGCGGATGGCTTCCAGGAAGGGCAGGCTCTCGATGTCGCCCACGGTCCCGCCGATCTCGATCACCGCGATGTCCACCCCTTCCGCCACCGCCACGATCCGGCGCTTGATCTCGTCGGTGATGTGCGGGATCACCTGCACGGTGGACCCGAGGTAGTCGCCCTTGCGCTCCTGGTTGATCACCGCCTCGTAAACCTGGCCGGTGGTGAAGTTGTTTTTGCGGCCCAGCACCGCCCGGGTGAAGCGCTCGTAATGGCCGAGGTCGAGGTCGGTCTCGGCCCCGTCGTCGGTGACAAAGACTTCCCCGTGCTGGAACGGGCTCATGGTGCCGGGGTCCACGTTGATGTAAGGGTCCAGTTTCTGCAAGGTGACCCGCAGCCCCCGCGCCTCCAGGAGCGCCCCGATGCTCGCCGCGGAAAGTCCCTTGCCCAGGGACGAAACCACTCCGCCGGTGATGAAAATGAACTTGGCCGGCCGGCCGCCCTTGGTTTTTCGACTCATCCCTTTTTATTCCTTTAGGGGCGCGGGTGACCCTGGGGGCGCGGGTGACCCCACCCGCGCCTTTAGCAGCGCTTCCGCTCGCCGCAAATCTTCCGGCGAGTCCACCCCGATCGAATCATGGGGCGTGGTCACCACTTTGATCTTGAAGCCCCAGGCCAAGGCCCGAAGTTGTTCCAGTTTTTCGGCGTCCTCCATCGCCGGCCGCGGCAGCCGGGCAAAGGCCTGGAGAAAATCGGTCCGATAGACATAAAGTCCCAGGTGCTTGTAAGGCGGGGGTTGGAGCTCCGCCGGCCGCTTCCCGCTTTCCTTCCAGGCCTGCACTAAATTCTCCCGGCCGCGGTAATAGGGCAGGGGCGACCGGGAAAAGTAGCAGGCAAAGTCCTGGTCATCGCAGACCACCTTGACCACGTTCGGGTCCAGGTAGTTCTGGGCTTCCGTAATTTCCACCTTGGCGCTGCCCATGGAGAGCGCCTCATCTTCCAGGAAGGGGATCACGGCCCGGTCAATCGTCTCCGGGTGCATCAGCGGCTCATCGCCCTGGAGGTTGACGATCAACTCCGCGGTGCTCTTGGCCGCGGCTTCCGCCACCCGGTCGGTGCCGCTCTGGTGCTCGGTGGAGGTCAGGATCGCACAGCCGCCGAACGCCTCCACCGCCCGGAGCACCCGCTCGTCGTCCGTGGCTACCACCACCTCATCCACCCGGGAGGCGCGCCGGGCCTGCTCCCAGGTCCACTGGATCATGGGTTTGCCCAGGAGGGGGGCCAGGACTTTGGCGGGAAAGCGCTCCGAGCCGTAACGCGCAGGAATGATGGCCATGACTTTCATTGAAATCGCGCTCAAGTATAGCAGAGGTTGCCCTCGTGTCAAACTCAGGTTCAGGCAAGAGACCCGGTTCCCGGGCTTGCTCTCGCCGGCTTTGGCCCGGCCCGGCCGATAGTTGACAGCGGCATGGCCGGGTGGAAAAATTGAGCCAAGAAGGAAGATACCAAACCTTGTATCCAGGTTGCCAAATGAGGAACGATTGAAATGGAAGAGCTGATCCAGCGGGCGGCCCGGGACCTGGTCCGTTCCCGGCATGCGCTGGCCCTGACCGGGGCCGGGATTTCCACCGAATCCGGGATCCCGGACTTTCGCGGCCCCGGCGGCATCTGGACCAAGAACCCGGAAGCGGAGAAAAAGGCTTATCAAGCCTATGCCCGGTTCCAGGCCGATCCCAAGCAATACTGGGAAGAGCGGTTGAGCCAGCCTTCCCTGCTGGGGAGCCTGGAAAGCCTGAAGCCCAATCCCGGCCATTTGGCCCTGGCCGAGCTGGAGAAGATGAACATCCTGAAATGCATCATCACCCAGAATATAGACAACCTCCACCGCCAGGCCGACAGCCAAAACCTGCTTGAATATCACGGCAATGCCTTTCGGCTGAGGTGCAGCTCCTGCCACTCCCGGTATGACCCGGGCGAGTATGACTTGAAGCGGCTGAGGCAGGAAGGCAAGCTGCCGCCGGCCTGCAAGGAGTGCGGAGCCCCGGTCAAGTCGGACGTGGTCCATTTCGGCGAAGGGATCCCCGCGGACGTGGCCGAGCAGAGCCTGGAGCAAGCGAGCCTTTGCGACCTGATGCTGATCTGCGGCACCTCCGCGGTCGTTTACCCGTTTGCCCTGTTGCCCCGGGTGGCGCGGGAGCGGCAGGATGCCCGCCGGCATAGAGCGGTGACCATTATCGAGGTCAACGCCGAGCCCACGCCTTTGACTTTTGAGAACATCTCCGACTATCTCCTCCAGGGCAAGACCGGAGAAATTTTGCCCCGGATTTTGGAAGAAGTGAAAAAGCTGCGGAGAGAGTGACCAGTGCACAGTGAAAAAAGGCTAAGGTTTGGCCCCAATCTGAAATCCAAAATCCAAAATCTAAAATTGATTGCGCTTTTGCGTTGGCGCAAGAAATCCCTTAAACTGGGCGCTCCATGTTGACCGTCAATTACCAGATCCTGGACGTCCGGCCCGGGCATCGGGTGCTCGACGCCGGGTGCGGGGCCGGCCGCCACTGCTTCGAAGCTTTCCGCCGGGGCTCCTTGATCTGCGGCATGGACTATGCCCGGCCGGAGGTGGAGAAGGTGATGTATTCGTTCGTGGCCGCCTCGGAAGAAGACCAGCGCCAGGGCGGGCAATGGGCGGTGCTCCGGGGCGACGTGCTCAGCCTGCCCTTTGCTGATAACCTTTTCGACCGGATCATCTGCGCCGAGGTGCTGGAGCACTTGCATGAGGACCTCCGGGCCATCGCCGAGCTCAAGCGGGTGCTCAAGCCCGGCGGCCGGCTCGCGGTCACCGTGCCCACTTTCTTCACCGAGGCCGCCTACGGATTCCTCTCCCCCCTCTACTTCACCAACCCCGGCGGCCACGTGCGCAAGTTCATGCCCGACGAGCTCGCGGCCAGGCTCCGCCATCTCGGCCTCAAGCTTTACGCCGTGGGCCACGCCCACGCCTTCCACTCCCCCTACTGGCTGCTGCGCTGCGCTTTCGGCCTGGCCAACGAGAACCACCCGGCGCCGGCCACCTACCGCAAGTTCCTGGTCAAGACCATCCTCTCCCCCACCCTCTCCCGCGTAGAAAAATTTCTGGATTGGGTTTTTCCCAAGAGCTTGATCATTTATGCGCAGAAGCCCTGAAGAAGTTCGCGGTTCACGGTTCACGGTTGATGATTCTAGACTTGCCTGCCATTCAATTGTGAAATGTTGATAGCAAATTTCTGACCTCGATCCCTTCAAGCGTCCAACCCAAATCGCCAAGCGGCCTGGCTTACTTTTTTTCCAAGGCTCTTGACAACCCGGCGGCTTGACTCTACCTTCCCTTTTGCCGGGTGAAACGGAGGCGGGCTTTGCGGGAGAGCAACTCTGTGAAACGAGACGGCGGCCCGCCGCGGGATAACCCGTTGGACTTATCGCCAGGAGGAGAGGAGGTGAGAGTTGTTTTCCGGAATTGAGCCGGTTTTGCTGTTCTGCGCCGAGGTCGGCCGAAGGGCGGAACCGGAAAAGAGAACGTGAAGAGAGGTGGATCTGGCCATCGCGGGCATCCCGTAAAAGCGGGAACACTTCAATTTCCGCTGAACCAGGACCAAATGAAAGGAGGAGGAAGCCATGAGAGGCGTAAGATCAAGGCGCGGCTGGGCGTTGGCGGTCATCCTTGTCGCCATGCTCACGATCTTAGGGACGCTTTATGCCAAGGAGACAAGCAAGAACCGATCGAGCTATGCCCCCGTCAATATTACGGAGGAATTCACAACAACCATGGCTCGAATGAAAGCCGCGAAGCCGGGGATAATGAAGCGGCAGATGAATTTGCTTAATGAACGTTACGACTTGAGCAACCGTCCGGCCAAGGGCGTCACCATGTCCAGGGGCAAGCCGGTCCAGGAAGGCGTGCGGGTCAAGCTTCCCAAGGGCATGACCTGGGAGAAGCTGGCGGCCATGAGCCCCGAAGAGATCCGCGAGAAGGATCTCTTTCCCGCGGGTCTCTTTCCCCTTCCCCACCCCAACCACCCGGAAGGCGGCATGGTCTTCCCCCAATTTCACATTGACGAGATTAAGAAACAAGAGGGCCGGGATCTCACCCGCTTTGATTTGGATTTTGATCTGCCCGACCACTTGTTGCCCGAGTTCCCGGCGCCGATTTTCCTGACCACCCGGACCGACCTCGGCGATGTCTCGCGGGGAAAACTGGTAACGATCGACAACTACTACGAGTTATTCAATGGGATCCTGAACCCCAAGCAGCTGGAAGGCCTGAGGCTGCTGGTGACGCCCTTTCCGCAGCAACAGTTCAACCCGACCGAAGACCGTCGTTCCGAACGGCCCAGTCGAGGGGTTACCTGTTTTGACTGCCATGCCAACGGCCATACCAATGCCACCACTCACCTGGTGGGAGATATTCGCCCCCAGGAGTTCAGGCATCGGCTGGACACTCCCCCGCTGCGCGGGGTGAACATTCAGCGCTTGTTTGGATCCCAACGGGCCCTGAAGAGCGTGGAAGACTTCACCGAGTTTGAGCAGCGGGCCGCCTATTTTGATGGTGATCCGGTCATTGCCACCAAGAAAGGCATTAACATTCTGGACCGGGGGCACCAGGTGCATTCGATGGCGGAGTTCATGGCGCTCTTGGATTTTCCGCCGGCGCCCAAGCTCGGGATTGACGGTCAATTGGATCCCCGAAAGGCCGCGGAATCAGAGATGCGAGGGGAAAACCTCTTTTTCGGAAAGGCCGCTTGCGGCAGTTGCCATCCCGCGCCCTATTACACGGACAACACCATGCACAACTTGAAGGTGGAACGCTTCTACAAGCCGCGGATGATCAACGGCCGCATGGCCTCGGCCGACGGTCCGATCAAGACCTTTCCCTTGCGCGGCATCAAGGATTCACCGACCTATCTCCACGATGGCCGGCTGCTGACCCTGGAAGATACGGTCGAGTTTTTCAATCTGGTTCTGGAACTAAAGCTCACCGAGCCGGAAAAGACGGACCTGGTGGCATTTATGCGGCAGCTTTAACGGAGGTTGAGGAACGCCCGAAATCAAAACCGGGCATCTGATCCATTACTCAAGCAGACCGCCGCGCCAGTTGAACGGCTAAAGGAAGGGTCCGTCCACTCTCGGAGGCTCTCTGTCTTTTCTGGCGGGCTCGACCCTGGCGTGGCGGCTGCTTGACTTTTTCGCCAGGCCAAAGCCTTCCGCACTAAGCTCTCAACCCGAGACCCCTGCATTCCATCAAATATATCTTGAACCTTTCCCGCAACTTGATTTGCCGGGCGGATCGTTTTACAATGCAGCCTCCAAGGAGTTCCGCATGAAGAAGCTGATCATCGGCCTGCCCAAGGGCAGCTTACAGGAGAGCACGGTCGCGCTGTTCAAGAAGGCGGGCTGGAACATCTACATCGGCTCGCGGGAGCTGACCCCGCGGATAGACGACCCCGAGCTTTCCGGGCTTCTGATCCGGGCGCAGGAGATGGCGGGCTACGTGGCCGAAGGCGTGTTGGATTGCGGGCTGACCGGCCGGGACTGGGTGATCGAGCAAGGGGCCAAGGTCAAGGAGGTGTGCGCGCTCACTTACTCCAAGGTGGGCTTCAGCAAGGTGCGCTGGGTCCTGGCCGTGCCCCAGGACTCGCCGATCCGCTCGCCCCGGGGCCTGCGGGGCAAGTGCGTGGCCACCGAGGCGGTAAACCTCACCCGGGCCTATCTGAAAAAACACCAGGTCAAGGCGACGGTCGAGTTTTCCTGGGGCGCGACCGAGGCCAAGCCGCCGCTTTTGGCGGACGCGATCGTGGAGGTGACCGAGACCGGGAGCTCGCTCGCGGCCAACAACTTGCGGATCGTGGACACGGTGATGTGGTCGGAGACGGTGCTGATCGCCAACCTCAAGTCCTGGCGGGACCCCTGGAAGCGGGCCAAGCTCGAGACCCTGGCGCTCCTGCTCCAGGGCGCGCTCGAGGCCGGGGCCAAAGTGGGCCTGAAGATGAACGTGTCGAAAAAGAGCCTGGCCCGGGTGATGAGGAAACTCCCGGCCCTGCACACGCCGACCGTATCCAGCCTCTCCGACCCGGGGTGGTTCAGCCTGGAGGTGGTGATTGACGAGAAGGTGGTGCGCGACCTGGTGCCGGAGCTGAAGCGCGCCGGCGCCTCCGGGATCATCGAGTATCCGCTGAACAAGGTCATCCCCTGAGCAGCCGGCTTCCTTCCCGGCTCGGTTCGTCGCCTCGTTGGGCTGAGCAAACATTCAAGGCGCGGCGCTCGTGCTCGCGGCGGAAAAAACGCATCCCCCCCCTCCCGGTTAAGCCGCTTCTCTCCGGCCGGTCCTGAGCTTGTCGAAGGAGTCCGATCTATCTCGGCGGCCCGGCCAGGAATTCGTTCACCGCGCGGTTGAACTCCTCCGGTTTCTCGACCTGAGGAATGTGGCCGGTCCCGGCGATCCAAACGAGTTGCGATCCCGAGATGGCCTTATGGAAAAAGGTCGCGAATTGGGGCAAGACCAGCCGATCCCCGTCTCCCCAAACGATCAAGGTCGGCGCGCGAACGGCGCCCACCTGTTTTTCCAGGTTGGTGCGCTCAATGCTGCGGGCGCTGCGGAGCGCGGCCTTGACGTGCCATTCGAAATCGCGGGTCTTGATCAAGCCGGCATAATAATGGGCGTAGCTGTCCGTCAGGGCGACCACGTTGGGGTTCTTCAGGTCCGCGGCCAGGTGGATCCGTTGCTTGCGCTCGGGGTTGAAGATGGTCTGATGCAGGGTCTCGTAAATCTCGGCGACGGATTTGCCTTGGCTCCGGCGCTGGGCCCGGTGCACGATCCAGTCCGCCATCTTGTCGGTGTGGCCCAGGACCAGCCGGACAAAAAACGGGGGGTGCATCAGCCCGGCCGAGTCCACCAGGACCAGCTTGTCCACCCGCTCCGGATAGTGGAGCGCGAAATAGGCCGCGACCTGGCCGCCCATGCTGTTGCCGACCAGGGTGGCCTGGGCCAGGCCTTTCTGGTCCATCAGGCCCTTGACCACCCGGGCGAACAGGGCGATGGTGTAGTCCCGGTCGTCCTTCTGCGAGTCGCCGAACCCGGGCAGGTCCAGGGCCAGCACCCGGTAGCGGTCGGCGAACGCGGGCACGTTGTCTTGCCAGGAATCCAGCCGGCCGAGAAGACCGTGGATGAAGATCAGCGCCGGCGCTTCGGGCGGGCCGGTCTCCACGTAGGCGACGCGGATGCCGTCAATCTCGGCGTATTGGGTGGTCAGGAAATAAACCGATGGGGTGAAGGGCTGATAATCATAGTCCTTCATCGGGCCCGGGCAGGCGCTCTGAGCCAGCAGCAACCCGAACACCACCAGCCCCTGCATCTTTCTGGATAGCATGGCTTGTCTCCTCCTTCTGGTCGGTCTCTTCACTTATGATTATAATCCCTTCGTTCCCGCTCGGCCGGATGATCCGCCCCGGCGGAACGACCAAGAACTCCGATTCTTCCCAGGGCCCGTTCAAAAACGAGGTGAGCAGCCGGGGGTCGCCCGAAAGCACCTCCAGCTCCCAGCCCAACTCCGCCACGCAGCGCCGGGTGTAGGCCAGGTATTTCTCCCGGTCGCCCACGCCCAGGTCCACGTAAGCCGCCCGCCGGTAATCTTTCACCCAACCCTCCAGCTTCTCCATCAGGTAGCCGGCGTTGTCCTCCCCGAACCGCTCCCGATAATAGGCATAGCTCTGCTCCAGCCGCTTCGCGCTCGGCTGGGTCCCGGTCTCGATCCAGCCCGGGCTGAACCAGTAGGTGGCCGGATGCCGGGTGAAATAGGTCTGATAGCGCTCCTTGGACCCGAGCAAAAAGGTGATGCAGTCGTGAGCCCGGGCAATGATCCAGGGGGTCTTTTGGGTCTTGACCCCGCAGGTGCCCAGGCAGCAAAGCCCGTAACCGACCAGGATCCGATCAAACCCCTCTGCTTCCGCCTGGTCCAGGGCCGTCTGCAACTCGCGGCGCAGCCGGGCCGGGTCCAGGTGAAGGCCCTGGGGCAAAAAGCGGAAGTGAATATCGTGAGGGGAATCCGCGGCGAAGCGGCAGAGCTCCCGCCACAGCACCCGGCAGGCAATCAAGCACAGCTTCACCCGCTACAGCCTCCCCACTTCCCGGATGAACAGGTCCATCTGCCGCCGGCGGATGCTCTCCGGAAACTCGATCGGATACTGCCCGCTGAAGCAGGCGTCGCAATACCCGAGTCCCGAAGGCTCCACCGCCTGCCACAAGCCGGCCAGGGAAAGGTAGCCGAGCGAGTCGGCGCCGATGAACTCCCGGATCTTCTCGACCTGGCCGTCGCGGGTGTTGTAGATCAGCTCTTCGCGGGTCGGGGTGTCAATGCCGTAGAAGCAGGAGCCGGCAATGGGCGGCGAGCTGATCCGCATGTGCACCTCCCGGGCCCCGCCCTGCTCCCGGAGCATGCTCACGATCTTGCGGGAGGTGGTGCCGCGCACGATCGAGTCGTCCACCACCACCACCCTTTTGCCCTGCAAGACCTCGCGCACCGCGTTGAGCTTGACCTTCACCCCGAAATGCCGGATGGATTGGCTCGGCTCGATAAAGGTCCGGCCCACGTAATGGTTGCGGATCAACCCTTCCTCAAAGGTCAGGCCCGAAGCCCGGGCAAAGCCCATGGCCGCGGGCCGGCCCGAATCAGGCACCCCGATCACGATGTCCGCTCTCGCCGGCTGCTCCTTGGCCAGTTGCTCGCCCAGGCGGATCCGGGTCTGATAAACATTGCGGCCGAAGACCGTGGAGTCGGGCCGGGCAAAGTAAATGTGCTCGAAAATGCAGGCCTTGGCCGGCCGGGGCGCGAACGGCTTGAACGACTCGATCCCGTGGGCGTCCACCACGATCACCTCGCCCGGCTCGATCTCCCGCTCGTAGTGCGCGCCGATCAGGTCAAGGGCGCAGGTTTCCGAGGCGATCACCACCGTCTCGCCCAGCCGGCCCAGCACCAGGGGCCGGATCCCGTTTGGGTCGCGGGCCGCGGCGAGCTGGCTTTCAGTGAGGAAGACCAGGCAATAGGAGCCTTGGATCTGGTCCAGGGCCGTGGTGATCTTGTCAATCAGCCGGCCGGAGCGCGCCGAGGCCATCAGGTGCACGATCACCTCGGTGTCCATGGTGGTCTGGAAAATGGCCCCGTGCTCTTCCAGCTCTTCCCGCAGCTCCCGGGCATTGACCAGGTTGCCGTTGTGAGCCACCGCCAGCCGGCCCCGGCTGGAATCCATGGCAAAGGGCTGGGCGTTCTTGAGGAGTGAGGCGCCGGTGGTGGAGTAGCGGACGTGGCCGATGGCCATGTGCCCGGGCAGTTGCAGCAGGATCTCGTGCTTGAAAATGTCCTGGACCAGGCCCATGGCCCGGTGCGAGCTCATGAACCTCCCGTTGGAAGAGACGATGCCGCCCGATTCCTGGCCCCGGTGCTGCAGCGCATACAGGGCCAGGTAAGCCAGCTTGGCCGCCTCCGGGTGGCCGTAAATCCCCACGACCCCGCACTCTTCTCTCCACTCATCCACCGCGCTCAAACTCCTGGAAGGATTCCTGAGAAACTCCCTCCTTTAGTATAGCCCATTCCACCACTTTTCCAACTTAAAAACAAGCCTCCGCCCACTTCGAAAAGCGGGCGGGAAGGGTGAAGGATGAAGATAACCTTGAACCTGAACTTGAACGGATAAGATTTCACGCCAAGGCGCAAAGCCGCCAAGATAATTTTTCACCACAGAGACACCCCTCGGCCTGAGCTCCATTCGGCCCGAGCTCATGGCCGAGGGCGGGCCGAAGGCAGAGAGCACAGGGGAGGAAGGGAAAAACTAACCATTAAGGAACCAAGGCTCCAAAAGGGGGAGAGAAAGAAATTATCCACGAAAAGACACGAAGGGACACGAATAAGCACGGTCCACTCTCTTAAAAAACTGCAACATTTCTCCATATAATAAGGGAAGTAAATGAACTGGGCAAAGACAAAATCAAGGGCCGTCCTCATTGATATAACCTATTGTATTTACATAATTTTTTTGTGTGGTGCCTTTGGCCGTGTGCGCCAGGGACCGCAGCTTAAAAAGGACAAAAAATCGCGTTTTCGGGCCGATGTTTCCATTTCTGTAAAGCCCCGCTTCACATTTTCTTCCTTTTCTTCCAATTCCCCTCAACTCCTCAGTCTTTTCCGAGAGTTATCTCCCCGACATACAACATACGGCATACGACATACCCTCTTCCAACTTCCCCCCATTTTGCACGCCAATCACCCCATCCTGCACGGCAACCACCCCATCCTGCTCAGCAACCACCCCATCCAACGCGGCAACCACCCCAGGCCAAAGCCGGTTGGCAGTTGACGGTTCGCAGTTGACGGAAAGCAAGAAGGTAGCCGCGACCGTTCGGCTGCATTCGACAAGCTCAGGCCCCGAGATTGCCGAGGGGAGCTCACGGCCGAAGCCGCCCCGGTCGCGGATCCAAGAAAAGAAGGAAGATCCGCAGATTCCGCCGATTGCGCAGATTATAAGAAAAGCTCAAACTGATCAATCTGGCAGGGGGACAGGCATTCCTGCCTGTCAACCTATAATCACTGTGCACCGTGCACTGTTCACTGCTTCAGGGGTGTCAAGTTTTCAGGGTGTCAGGACGGTGGAACAGACATTCTTGTCTGTTAACCTATAAAGTCTTCTATGCATAAATGTAAAGTTTAAAGTAATGTTCTGACCCCAATCTTCGTGGATAACCCTTCCTACCTTGTTTCTTTTCAATAAAACCCTCCTGATTCTTCTCTTCTTCGTGTCCCTTCGTGTCCTTCGTGGATAACTCTTCCTGCCTTGTGTCTTTGCAATAAAAACCTCCTGATTTTTCTCTTCTTTGTGTCCCTTCGTGACCTTCGTGGATAACCCTCCCGGAATTTTCCCCTTGACAACCCTACTCCATCATGCAATAATTTCCGACCATGGAAGACCGGATCAAACCCGAAGCCAAAAGGGAGCTGAACATTAAAATGAGTATGGTGTCAGCCAATTTCACATTGCGAGCAGACACATGAGAGAGATGCGGTATGCCAAAGAAAAAATCTTCTACTCGCAGAAATAATCAAAGGAATCTCAAGACAGTTTCGACCTCCGACCTTTGTGATTCCCAAGCCACTCCCCAAGTAATTAAAGAACTCTGTTTCCGCTGGCGAACTTTCCTTGAAGGCATTTTTGCTGGTGCTGATGTTGAGCAAGATTTCGAGCGTCTTTCAAATACATTGAGGGAGTTTGCGATAAGGCATGGCATTAAAGATTACCACGCTATTGATGAGCTTTATAGATTTCTTGATAGAACCGAATTGAATCGGTCCACAGGCAATCGAGAGCCAAATGCAAAGTGGAGGTATGAGAAATGGCTGGCAGACACGCTTGTCGTCTCTGGCAGCCACAGCCGAAATCAGGCACCCCTTAAAGAAAAAGAGCTTAGAGCTCGGGCGGAAGCGGTTGTAAATCAGCTTGAAGCGAGAGTAAGCATGGTAGGCAGGCAGTCAGATGTTAGCGCAGGCGGCAAGAGCGGGCGACGAGCAGAGATGATTCCCAAACTTTCTAGCCGGAAGGAAAAGCTTGCGAAAGATGCTCAAAGGATCAGTAAAAAACGCAGAGTCGCAGTTCGAAAGCCTGCCCGCAAGCCGGCACATGCTAATGATATTTTAATTTATCTTGATATGAAAGGTTCCACAATATTGTCAAGATCGGAAGGGGAAAAAGTTATTAATAAAATGATGAAGCATTTGATAAAAGAATTGAAATCATACGGTATTTCCCCTAAGAATTACAAATGGGCAGAGGGTGATTCCCTCAGGATCACCTGCACTCAAGGCCAAGCAAAAAGATTTCTAGGATATTTGAAACGCGGATTTGAGGTTTCCGGGTCTCACTTTGATATAGAGAAATTTAGAATATTTTTGGATCAAGGAGTATTTAATATTCATGGATATGATCCCTCTCTGTCCGGCATAGGGAAGCTATTAAAAAAGTATCAATATATTGTAATTTGGAAGACGCGCCACTTGTTTGGGGATAAATTTCTGTCCAAGGCATTTCCTAATTATAGAAATAGTTATTTATGGACTAAAGAAAGGGTTTCATGGGGGGAGGGAAAATCAAAAAGCGAAATGGCGAAGGTATGCAAAACATCTGAGCCAGTAAAGCCATCAAAAAGGAAAAGAGGTGTTGCGAAAAAAGGAAAAACTAATATGCGAAATATCCCATTGAAAGTTCCTGCTCTTATCACTTCATACTTTCGTATACTTAGTGGGGAAAGTGGGTCGTTTGCCTCTAGCTCCGAAGGACCTTGGGGAAAGCCCGTTCATTGCAAACCGATTCATAGATCATGGGAGGATGCTCAAAGATCAATACAAGGTGCAAGATGGGTATGGATAAAAGAAAAGCCAACGGACAAAGAGGCTAAGAGAGGACAAGTCGTTTGGCATAGCCTTTCCTTTGATATTTCACAATCTCAGATTAAGACTGCTTCACTTACTCTTTGCGTTGATGATTTCGTTAACTTATATGTGAATGGAAAATATCTCGAAAGATTCGGTGGAACATGGCAGCCCATTACAGTAGATATAAGACCTCATCTTAATATTGGAGTGAATAATATATTGATGGAAATTGAAAACAGTGCTCAAACTAATGGAACAGGGCTTTCTAATCCATCAGGCATTATTTATCGGCTGGATGTGCATTGATTTTTTTTAATAAAAATAAAGGATCAGCTATAATCATACTTGGAGGCGTAGAGTTCGAGGACCCGGCGGATCATTTTTTGGTAAGGGGTTTTGTGTTTTTTCGCCTGCTTTTTGAAGAAGGCCACGCTGGTTTTGCTCAGGTTGAGGGTGACTTTGACGGCATCAGGTTTGAGGACCAGTTGCTCCGGCGGAGGAAGGAAATCCCGGACCACCTCCAGGTCCAGAGGCTTATCGGTGTAGCGAATTTTCTTTTTCATGGATTTTCATTCCATATAATTAACCATACAACTATCGGGCGCTAAGGTCAAGCCTTTTGGCCCTGAAGAAATCGCTCCACCATCTCGATCCGATCGTTGCCCCAGAACATTTCCTCGCCGACGAAGAAGGTAGGCGCGCCGAAAGCGCCGCGGCGGACCGCCTCTTCGGTATTGGCCCGGAGCTTGTCCTTGATCTCCTGGTCTTCGATCCGGGCCGCGATCTTGGCGCCGGGCAGACCCAGGCTGTCGGCTATTTTTTGGAGGACGGTTGTCTGGCTCAGGTCCTGGCCTTCGGTCCAATAGGCCTGGAAGAGCGCGGCCGAGAGTTGGAGGAGCTGGCCCAGCTCTTCCGCGGCCAGGGCCGCGCGGAGCGCCGGGACCGACCGGAGCGGAAAGAGGCTCGGCCACTGGAACGGCGCCTGATAAAATTCGGCCCAGCGTTTGAGGTCGGCAATCATGTATTTGGCTTTGGCCGGGATTGAGGCGGTCATGGCGTTGCCGGTCTCTTTGAAGACATGGCCCAGGGCAAATGGCCGCCAGATCACCGGCACCCCGGTCCGCTTTTCCAGGCCCTCCATCCGGGTGCTGGCCAGGTAGGAGTAGGGACTGGCGAAATCGTAGAAGAATTCGATTTGCTTCATGGATCGTTTCCTTTCATTCCGCGACTGAAGGGCGGCTTCGGCCGAGAGCTCCCCTCGGCAATCTCGGGGCATGAGCTTGTCGAATGCAGCCGAACGGTCGCGGCTACATCTCTTTTCCTTACATACGACATACTCTTCCTTCAGGCTTTCAGCCGCTCCACCGAGATCACGCCTTCGATTTTTTCCAGCTTCTTGATCATCCGGCGGAGTTGCCTGGCGCTCTTCACCTCCACCTCAAAGGTGTTGACGGCCTTCTGGTCGTCGGTGGTACGGACGAGCGCGCGGGAGATGTTGCCGTGGGCTTCGGAGATGGCGCCGCCCATCTGGGCCAGCAGTCCGGGCCGGTCGGCGCAGAGCACCTCGATGGTGACGGTGCGGATGCCTTTGACCCGCTCGCCCCAGTGCACCGGCAGCAGCCGGTCCGGGTCGGCTTCGCGCGCGCGGGCGCATTGGGGCCGGTGGACCTCCACCCCCTGGCCCTCCTTGGTAAAGGCCACGATCTCGTCGCCGGGGAGGGGCGAGCAGCAGGCGCCGAACTCGATCAGCGGATCATCGAAGCCCTGCAGGACCAGTCCGCCCTCCGGGAGGGTCGGCTCGGCCGGGACCTGGGCCGGGGCTTTGCGTTTGGCCGAGGGAGGGCCGGCCAGGCGCTGTCTTCGGAGCCGATCGTGGGGGACCATGCGGGCCAGGACCTTGCGGTGGGGGAACTTGCCGTAGCCGATGGCCTGGAGGAGTTTTTGATGATCGGTGAACTTGAACTGCTTGGCCACCCGGCCGAGCACCCCGCTCTTGATCGCCCGGTCCAGGTGGATGTTGTAGCGGAGCAAGTCCGCCTCCAGGATCTGACGGCCCAACTCCTCGCTGCTTCCGACCTCGCGCCCGTGCAGCCAGTGCTGGATCTTGTTGCGGGCCTGGGCGGTCTTGGCCAGGTCGAGCCAGGCCTTGACCGGGTGGGCGTCGCGGCTGGTGATGATCTCCACCGTCTCCCCGCTCTGCAGGTTGTAGTTGAGCGGGACGATGCGGCCGTTGACCCGGGCGCCGGCGCATTGGCAGCCGATGGCGCTGTGGATGCTGAAGGCGAAATCAATGGGGGTCGCGCCCTTGGGCAGCTCGCGCAGGTCGCCTTTGGGGGTGAAGACAAAGACCTCGTCCGGGAACAGGTCGGACTTGACCGACTCCAGGAACTGGTGGGGATCGTGCAACTCCTTTTGCAGCTCGACCAGGCGCTTGACAAAGCCGAGCGTCTTGTCGTCCGCCTCCGGCGCCAGGGCCCCGCCCTCCTTGTAGCGCCAGTGCGCGGCGATGCCGAATTCCGCCACTAGGTGCATCTCCTGGGTCCGGATCTGGATCTCCACCCGCTGGCCGCCGGGACCGATCACGGTGGTGTGCAGCGACTGATACATGTTCGGCTTGGGAAGCGCGATGTAGTCCTTGATCCGGCCCGGCACCGGCGCCCAGAAGGAGTGGATCACGTAGAGCGCCTCGTAACACTCCCGGATGGTCTGGCAGAGGATGCGGAACGCCACCAGGTCGTGAACCTGGTCCAGCGAGAGCTTCTGGGTCTCCATCTTGTGGTAGATGCTGTAAAAGGGCTTGTGCCGGCCTTCCACCTGGGCCTCGATCCCGGCCGCGGCCAGCTTTTGGCCAAGGACCGACTGGACCTCCTCCATCCCGGCCTGCTGGGCCCGGTGGATCTGGGCCACCTGCTTGACCAGCCGGAAATAGAGGTCGGGCTTGAGAATGCGGAAGCTCAAGTCCTCCAAATCGGACTTGATCCAGTAGATCCCCAGCCGCGACGCCAGGGGCGCGTAAATTTCCAGGGTCTCTTCCGCCATCCGGAACCGGCGCGCTTCCGGCAAATAGTCAATGGTCCGCATGTTGTGGAGCCGGTCGGCCAGCTTGATCAGGATCACCCGAAGGTCCTCGGCCATGGCCAGGATCATCTTCCGGAAATTCTCCGCCTGTGCCTGGGGCCGGGAGGCCCGCGAGATCATGCTGATCTTGGTCACCCCGTCCACCAGGCCGGCGATCTCCTTGCCGAACTCCCGGTGGAGCTCCTCCAGGGTGGTGGAGGAGTCTTCCAGGGTATCGTGGAGCAGGCCCGCGCAAATCCCGGGCGCATTCAGCCGGAGTTCGGTCAGGATCCCGGCTACTTCCAGGGGATGGGAGAGGTAAGGCAGCCCGGAGGCCCGCAACTGCCCCTTGTGCAGGGTGGCGCTCCAGACGTAGGCCTTGTTCACCAGGTCGGCATCGGCCTGCGGGTCGTAAATAAGCAAGCGCTCGATGATCTCGTGGATCCGGATCACCGCCATGGCTTAACCCCGGCGATCAGAAGCGCGCGCCCCCGCCACGGGGGCCGGGATCACCCTTCGTCCTCGACCGGGGTCACCGGCACCAGCTTGGGCGCTTTTTTGGAAGGCTTTTTCGGCGGCGGCTGGATGGCGATCACCCTGCCCGCGGCCAGCTCGCGCAGCGAGGTGATGATATCCTTGTTATCGGAAGACACCATCCGGTTGGAACCGGCCAAGAGCTGCTTGGTGCGTTTCACCGCCAGCATCACCAAGGCAAACCGGTTGGGGACTTTTTCCAGACAATCTTCAATCGTAATCCTGGCCATGCTCTGCTTACTCCTTCTCCGCAAAGGTTTTAAAAATCCGCTCCACCGCCTCGCGCCGCAGCTCGCGCCGGCAAGCCTCGGCCGTGATCACGGCCCAGAGCTCCTCCACCGCGCGCGCAAAGCTGTCATTAATCACCAGGTAGTCGTACATGCCCCATTCCTGCACTTCGGAGCGGGCCGTCTCCAGTCTCTTCGCCACCTCCTCGGCCGATTCGGTGCCCCGGCCCAAAAGCCTCTCCTTTAGCGCCTGCCAGGAAGGCGGCAACACAAAGATAAAGCGTCCGCGCGGGTATTTCTCCCGCAACTGCCGGGCGCCCTGGCAGTCAATCTCCAGGAGCAGGTCAATCCCCTCGGCCTCGGCTTCTTCCAAATAGCGCTGCGAGGTGCCATACTTGCGGCCATGCACCCGGGCCCATTCCGCAAACTCGCCGGCACGGACCATCCGGTCAAACTCGGCTTCGGAGACGAAGAAATAATCCTTGCCGTGGACCTCTCCGCTCCGGGGCGGCCGGGTGGTATAAGAGCAAGACCAGCGCAAAGGTCGAGCGCCATCCGCTTGAACCCGGCGGAGAACCTCCTGACAGAGGCTGGTTTTGCCGGCCCCTGAAGGCGCGGAAACGATGAACAGAATGCCTCTCGATTCCATCAGGTTTTTTTTCGTATATCGTATTCAGTATTCCGTACTCCGCAGACGGGAATCTAAATGAGCCGCCCTCTCTCCTGATCCTCTTATACGATATACGGCATACGATATACGAAATACCTTATTCTGCCTACTCCAGATTCTGCACCTGCTCCCGCATCCGTTCCAACTCCGCCTTGATTTCCACCACCACCTGGGACAACTCCGCGTCCTGGACCTTGGCGCCCACGGTGTTGGCCTCCCGGTGCATCTCCTGGAGCAGGAAATCCAGGCGCCGTCCCACCGGCTCCCGGTCGGCCAGGATCTCCCCGAACTTGGCCGCGTGCGTCCGGAGCCGCACCAACTCCTCGCTCACGTCCGAGCGCTCGGCTACCAGCACCACTTCCTGCGCCAACCGGATCGGGTCCGCCTCCACCGCCAGGTCTTTCAGCCTCCGCATGAGCCGCTCGCGAAAGGCTTCCACTCCCCGCCGGGCATGAGCCTCCACATACCCGACCCGCTCCTTAAGCCGCTTCAGCCGCTCGGCCAGATCACGGGCCAGGGCTTCCCCTTCCGCGGCCCGGCTGGACGAGAGCGCGGCCAGGCAAAGGCTAAAAATCTCTCTTGCCGCTTCCCAGGCCGCGGCCGAGAAGGACTCCATCTCCAAGTTCATAATAACATCTTTTTGTTGGAGGAGCAACGCCAGGTCCGGCTGGCCGGAAAGCCCAAGCTCCGCCTGCATCTGCCGCATCAGGGACAGGTAGCCCTGGGCCAGGCTCCGGTTCCAGGAAAGCTCAGCCGGAGCAGTCGCCGGGCCCAGGGTTACCGTCAGCTCCACCCGTCCACGATTGAGCCGGCTCTTGATCAAACCTTGGACCTCGGATTCCAGCGCCTGCATCTCGGCCGGCAGAAAAAGCCGCACGTCCAGGAACCGGTGGTTCACCGACCGGGCCTCCACCACGAGCTTCCGGCCGAGCATCTCGCCCTCCGCCCGGCCAAAACCCGTCATGCTCTGTGCCATATCATCTCCTGTCGTAACTCATCTTAAGGTGTCAAGGTGTCATGGTGTCATGGTGTCAGGATGTCAAGGTGGGGGACAGACATTCCGCCTTCGCGGAGGACGAAGCGCTTCGGCGCAGTCTCTCTTGTCTGTCATCCTTTAACCGCTGTCAAGCCTTATATCTTATATTAGCCTCTGACCCCAAACTTTCCGGTCAAGAACTCTTCACTCCAAGTATTTTTCGAAACTCATCTTCTATGAGCCTTTTAATTTCTGGAACTTTTTCTTGATATGCTTTTAAAGAGATTATCCACTCATTGATCGCCCTGTGTTCCCCGCCTGTTTCCTTTTCTTCTTGTAGGGCGAGAATAAACTTTATTGTAGGATCAAAAATTCCTTCAATAACATCACCTATTTTTCCACATAATGCTTCATCAAAGTATAATCTATTTAAATTAAAGTAACGATCCATTTCCCTTATCTGTTTATATGTCTTTTCACCGAGTTTTTCTTTCGAGGGTTGCCCTTCGTATCCGATAGAGTTAAGGAATTCTCCCGCAGAATAGTATGCCTCTATAAATTTAGCGTAAAACTCAGCAATGATTACGGCTCTTCTGTCATGCAGCTTACTGAATCGTATTTCATGCTCAAGCGCCTTCATTTCTAAATCTTTTCGAAGCATTTCTATTTCTCTATCTTTGTCATGCTGCAATTTAATCTTAAAGGATTCGAGTTCCTTCTCTAGTATCGCTTTATAGCTCTCTATGTTTTTAGATAATAGATGGAGGATAAGACTTCGGAATAAAAAACCGAGAACCACCAGTAGAAGTGCATTAGTCGCCGCACTTATGGCACCCAATAAAATAAAATTACAAATATCACTTGACATTTTATTTTGACCTTCTTTCACCTACTCAATTCGGGGGACACCATACTTAATTCCCTATTCTTTCCGCGATCCCGCTCAAAGGCGGGACGGTCGCGGCTACCCCGAAAAATCTGCGAAATCAGACCTCGGCGAGCTCGGTCGAGCCGCGTCATCGGCGGATGCTCTCTCTTGCTTCACGGTCATGGGGGACGGACGGTCTTTATTTGATCGGCGCTATTCCCAGGTCTTTGCATATCTTCTTGGCCAAGTTATTGTTGATCTCCGAATGTCTGGGCACCGATGACCTCATATTCAATTCCGGGTTCCACCACCAGGAATGCCGGCCGCCCTCTCGCAGGAGTTCACAGCCTTGGCTTTTCAGGTGGCTCAAGAGTTGGTGTCTTTTCATACCCGCAATTGGACTTCGGAAAAATCGGAGCCGGCCGCGGATAGAGCCTCGCGCTTATTCATGGCCATGGCTTCCTTCAAGGTGACTTTGAGGGTCTCCAACAGTTCCTCGCGGGTCCGCTCCTGGCAGTTGACGCCGGGGACTTCCTCAATCCAGCCGATCCACCATTCCCCCTCTTGTTTGATCACCGCTGAAAAAGTGTTTTCCATTTTCCGCCTCCTGTTCATTCTAATTCGAATTCGGGGGACACCATACTTAACTCCCTATTCCTTCCGCGATCCCGCTCAAAGGCGGGACGATCGCGGCTACCCCTCTCAAGGGTGGCAAGGTGGCACGGTGTCAGGGTGTCAGGGTTAGGATTCTGAAGCCCCCAGCCTCTTTTTGCTCTGCGATCTCGGTGGCTCTGTGGTGAGAATCCTTTATGCGAAATCTGACCTCTGCGAGCTCGGTCGAGCCGCGTCATCTGCGGATGCTCCTTGCCTTCTTCCCCTCCCCAGAAAAGGCCAGGCTATTTCAGCGCCCCCTTGGGCAGTTTGGAGCGCACCGCCTCCCGGACTTGACGGGCCACGGCCACCGCTTGCTTGGCTTCCTGTCGCGTGATCGGTTCCTCCTCTTCCGGACATCTTCCATTAACCGCATACTGGGTCAGGGTAAAGAGCAAGTCCATTTCCAGGCCCAACTCGATTTCGGCGGGAGCCAACTGGATTATCGCTCGGAGGTCATGAGTCTTGGGAAAGGCAATGCCTCTGGCGATCAAAAGCGACTTCAGATATTTTTCGGCGCATTGCTGCGCATGAAAGCAAACCGTATCCAACGGGCAATTCTTTTTTAGCTTCAGAGTGTGTTCGGCATTGCGGAGGTCGTGCTCAGCCTTTTCGATCCATTGTCTGACTAAATTCAAGGTTTCAGGCGGCGCGTTCATAGACCACTTTGCCTTCCCGGAGCGCGGGGTAAATGATGGTGCCGACGATGTCCTTGTATTTGTCAATCTGTTCCGGGGTGAAAACCAGGATATCCGCGGGCAGGGCGATCCCCCAGAGCGCGACGTGGATCTCCGCCGCTTTTTTTCTTCGCGACCCGGTCAGTCGCATGACCACCAGCAAGTCCGCGTCGCTGTCCGGCCCGCCTTCACCCCGGGCATGGGAGCCGAAGAGGATAATCTTTTCCGGGTCGAATTTTTCCACGATCCGGCGGATCATCTCCTGGATTTTCTCTTGCGCCGTCATTTTCTTCTTTTATCTTATTAGGTTGCAAAATCAAAAGCAAGTCGCATACCGATACACCCTCCCTGCCACCCTGCCACTCTGGTCCACCTCTCAGGGACCGATGATGTCGAGCAGGCCCTCGATGATGCGATTCACCTCCGCTTCCGGCAGGCGGCCTAATTTCTTGCCGAGTCTTTCGGTGGAAAGGGTGCGAACCTGGCTGATCTTGACCCAGGAGGGTTTGTGCAAAAGGCGCTCGGGCAGGGGATAAGTCAAGGGGAACCCGGCGCGCTGGGGCTGACTGGTAATCGCCAAGGCCATGATGGTCCCGGAGCGCTCGTTGAAAATCTCCCGGCTGAGGACCAGGACCGGCCGGCGGCGGGTTTGTTCGCGGCCCCGGCCCGGCGATAGCTCGACCCAGTAGATGTCTCCTCTCAGAATTCGGGCCATGCTTCGCCGAAAAGCCTTTCCTCGGCCAGGGCGCGCTCTTCCTCCAGGTCCAGCTTATTGAGCTCCTCGGCCAGGCGGGTCCGCTCCCAGCGCGCGAGCTTTTCCTTGAGCGCCGCCTGGATAGCCTGGCTGCGGTTGGGATAGCGCCCCTGCTTGACCCAGCGGTCCACCGTGCGCAGCAATTGCTCGTCCAGCGTGATCGCGACCTTGGCCGTGCTCATCTTCCTGCCTCCGGTATGCTAGATTATCATACCGGCGAGAGCTGTCAAGTCCTGATCCGGCCGCCGGCCGGAGTCTGCCGACTTTGACCGCGCGGCCGAGGGTTTATCCCGACTTCACGCTTCCACCAAGCGACGAAGATTATCTTTATAGACTTCCCGCAAGCGGTTGAGCATCCCGATCACCGCCTCCTCCGCGTAGTCGGGATAAGTCCAGGCCAGGGCTTTAAAGGTCCCGCTCTCGTAGATCAAGGTCAGGTCCGCGTAAATCCCCTGGCCCAGGTAAGGCCGGTGCGCCGCCCCTTTGCCGGTGGCCAAAATCAAATGCTGAAAGTTGAGATAGCCCGGGTCCAGGTTCACCCGCCGCGGCCCGGCTTCGGCCAATTCCCGCTCCAGGTTATTGGTGAACAGCTTGATCTCAGGCAGCGCTTCCGGCCGGATCAGGTCCCGGAAACTCAGGAACCGGCGAAAAAGCGGGGCGCCCATTTCTTCCTGATAGTAAGACGTCCGCTGGAACGGGACTTCCTTGCTCTGGTAATCGCACGCTCCGAAGCGCTCCTGCAGCCGCTCCTGGCATTGCTCGAAGCGGCCGCGATCCGCGTAGATCGCGCTCAGGAACAGCTTGGCCGGCTCCGCCGGCTTGGGCACACTCATGGTCAAAATCCCTTCGCAGCTATCTTAACACCGCGACCGGCACCGGCCAAGCCCTAACCCGGCCGAGCCGGAAGCAAAGAAAAAGGGGAAGATTTCACGCAAAGGCGCCAAGACGCTAAGGGTTAAAGCTTCCCGAGAAGAGAGAGCAACTCGGATTGCAGGTCTTTTTTTCCTCTCACGACTGCGCCGCCCTCGGCCGTGAGCTCGGGCCGAACGGCAAAGAAGCAAAGTCGCAAAGGAACAAGACTCTTGGCGTCTTCAGGTTCTTGGTGTCGGCTTCTTCTCTCTTTCTCCTCACCTTGGCGACTTTGCGGCTTAGCGTGAAATTCTTCTTTCAGCCCGGCATAAAATCGAGCCCACTTGGGCAAGGATTTCAGCCGTAAGCGCCCAAAAGTTTCCGGCCATTGCCGGCAAAGATCGGCTCCAGGCACTCCTGGCTCAAGCCCAGGCTCCGCACTGCCGCGGCCATGTTCTTGATCTCCACCCGGGGATAATTGGACCCGAACACCAGCTTGTGCCGCAGGCTTTTTCCACCGCGCTCTTGCGGTGCGGGTCCACGCTGGCGAAGCCGATGAAGCGGTCGCTCATCCGGCAAAGCTCGGCGATCAGCTCGTTGGAGTAGATCTGGCAGCCCCGGCTGGTCCGGGCGTCAATGGGCAGGACCACGGCCCGCTCAAGCCCGGCCACGTCCAGTTCTAAAAGAAACGTGCGGAGCGGCTGGGGATGGTTGCGAATGAAGAAGACGTCCCGCGCAATCCGGGCCAGGTCCGGCTCGCGCTCGAACAGCTCCCGCACCAGAAGCGGGTGGGTATGGAAATCCAACATGGTCCTTCTCCTGGGGGCTTAGGGTTTCGGTCTGGTATTTTACGCGGTCTTGAGATGCCGGGCAAGTGGGAGTGGCGGCTTGCCCACCCCCATTTTTAGGCCGCACCGCATATTTTCGGCCTGCGTAGGGGCGCAATTCATTGCGCCCAGTTCCTGGCAGGGCGCGATAAATCGCGCCCCTACCCACGGTTCCCGGAAAAATGGGGGTGGGCAAGGTCGTGGCGGTAGAGCGGGTTGTTGCCGCATGATGGTTAGGTTGCGCGGGTGAGGCTTTCGACCGTGAGCTCCCTTCGGTCTGCCTTCGGCCGTGAGCTCAGGCCGAACGGAGCCTCAGGGTCGAAGACAGCCGAACGGTCACCCGCGCCCCGATGTAACGAGCTTAAACTTAAGGTCTGGGTCAAAGAAAAATTTTCTTGACAGGATCAGGTAAAGTTGCTATTAATTACACCGGGTGGTGAAAAAATGGCGAAATCGCGACCAGGGGTGAAAAATCATCAAGTCGCTGCGGACGAGTGGCTGTCCAACGAGGAGAAGATCCTCCAGGCGGCGCGGAGCCTGTTTTCGCGAAAGGGTTTCGCCGCGGTGACCACCCAGGAGGTGGCGGATAAGGCCGGGGTGGACAAACGCCTGGTCTTTTACCATTTCCAGACCAAAGAGAACCTCTATCTGCAAACCCTGGCCGTCTTTTTCCACCGGATCGAAACGCTGATGAAAAATTTTTCGCCGGCGGAACACCAGCCGGCCGATCCCTGGCTCAGCTTGCTCCAATTCAGCGATAATTTCACGACTTTTGTGGCCCAGCACCAGGAGCCGATCCGGATCCTGATCCGGGAAATCATGGACGATGGCCCCTTCCTCGACCTCCTCACCAAGCGCTACTTCCAGCCCCTGTTCGGGGTGGGGAACCAGATCCTCAAGGACATGTTCCGGGGCCAGAAAAAACCCGAGCAACAACTGCTCCATTTCCTGGTCAGCTTCGGCGGCGCCAACCTCCTTTATTTCATGATCGAGCCTTTGCTCCGCCGGCTCGGGACCGCGGATCCCCTGGACGCCGAGAACCTGGAGAAGCGTAAAGAGGAGATGCGGAGACTTATCGCTCGGAACCTCTAATTTCACCAATTGGTGAAAAAAAGGGGAGCAGGAACATGGGACTAGTGGAAGGTAAAGTGGCGATTGTCACCGGCGCCGGCCGGGGCATTGGCCGGGGCGAGGCCATCCTGCTCGCGGCCGAGGGCGCTAAAGTTTTAGTCAACGACCTGGGCGTGGAGCTGGACGGCTCGGGCCGGGACCAGAAGCTGGCGGACCGGGTGGTGGAAGAGATCCGGGCCGAGGGCGGGGAAGCGGCGGCCAACTTCGAGAGCGTGGCCGACCACCAGGCGGCCAAGCGGATCATTGACGCCGCGGTCGCCCAGTTCGGCCGGCTCGACATCCTGGTCAACAATGCCGGCTTTTTGCGCGACAAGATGATCTACAACCTCGACGAGGAAATGTGGGACTCGGTGATCGCGGTGCATCTCAAGGGCGCCTTTAACCTGGGCAAGTGGGCCTGCCGCTACTTCCGCGAAAAGGGCGAGGCCGGCCGCATCATCAACACCACTTCCGCGGCCGGCCTGATCGGGAACGTGGGCCAGTCCAACTACGGCGCGGCCAAGGCCGGGATCGCCAACCTGACCCTCACCTGGTCGCGGGAGATGGAGAAGTATAACGTGACCGTGAACGCGATCGCTCCCGCGGCCCGCACCCGCATGACCGAGTCCGCCTTTGGCCAGCTGGAGGCGCCGGCCGAGGACGAGTTCGACTCCATGCACCCGGACAACGTGGCGCCGCTGGTGGTTTACCTGGCCAGCGACGCGGCGGCGCATCTGACCGGCCAGGTGTTCGGCATCTCCGGCGGCGACATTGACCAATACGAGGTCTGGCAGGTGAAAAAGAGCCTCTCCCAAGAGAGCCGCTGGAACCCGGCCGAGCTGGTTGAAAAAATGAAAGGCTGGGCTTGATCGGGACCCGCCCTTGCTTCGCAAGAGTGGGCTACAAAGAGGAAAAGAGATGGCGGACAGAAATCTGATTGGCAAGGAGACCCCGCCGGGCCGGGCCGAGGCCAAGGCGGAGGAAATGATCGCCTTTGCCCAGGCGGTGGGCGATCTTCAGCCGGAATACCTGGACGAGGCCGCGGCCAAGCGGGCCGGATTCCAGGGCCTGGTCGCGCCGCCCACTTTTCCCATGCGCTTCCTGTTTGACGCGCTCGACCCGGACCTCTTCTTCGAGCTGGGCCTCAACCTGGCCGGGATCGTGCACGCGGAGCAGGAGTTCATCTACCAGCGGCCGATCATAGCCGGCGAGAAGTTCGTGATCTTCGGCAAGGTGCACGACATCTGGGAAAAGGAAGGCAAGAGCGGGGTGCTGGACTTTGTTACCTTTGAAGCGACCGGCCTGGAAGAAAAAAGCAAGGAGCACGTTTTCACCGCCCGGATGACGCTGATCTCTCGCCGGGCTTGAAGAAAGGCTTTAGGCTTTAGACGTTAGGCACTAGACCCAAGTGAGGATGCATCTTCCCTAAAGTCTAATGTCTAATGCCTAAAGCCTGTGAGAAAGAAGATGGCTAATACAAAACTGAAATTTAATGAGATTTCCGTGGGCCAGGAGTTCGCGGCCTGGGAGCGGGGGGATCTCAACATTGAATTGTTCCAGGCCTATGGCGAGGCCTCGGGCGACGGCAACCCCATGCACACTGACGAGGAATACGCCCGCGACCTGGGCTATCCGGGGGTGTTCGCCCAGGGCATGTTGATCATGGCCTTTGCCGCCAAATACCTGACCGACCTTTTCGGCGTGGGCGCGATCCAGCGCATCCATTCGCGCTTCCGAAGACAGACCTGGCCGGGCGAGACGCTGCGGTTTGTGGCGACCGTGACCAAGAAGTCGCAAGAGGGCGGAAAGAACCTGGTGACCGTGGACCTGAAGGGCGCCAACCGGGAAGGGGAGGAAAAACTTCTGGGCGAGGCCGTGCTCTTAGCGGACTAGAAAGAATTAACCACCAAGGCACAAAGACACCAAGGAGCATAACAGATTTTCTTAAGCTTTGAGTCTCAGTGTCTTTGTGGTGGAAAAGATCTTCGAGGTAAAGAGATGCCGGAACTGAGAGAAGTGGTGATCGTGGACGCGGTGCGCACGCCGTTCGGCCGCGGGCACAAGGAGAAGGGGTATCTCCGCAACCTGCGCTCGGACGACATGGGCGTCTTGGTGCTCCAGGAGATCGTGAAGCGCACCGGGGTGGACCCGGCCGAAATCGAGGAAGTGATCCTGGGCGCGGTCGAGCAACTCGGCGAGCAGGCCCACCCGGCCCGCAACTGTCTGGTGCTGGCCCACTACCCCTTCGAGGTGGCCGGGCTCTCGGTGGAGCGGGCCTGCGTGACCGCGATGAGCGCGGTGCACGTGGCCGCGCTCAGCATCATGGCCGGGCTGGGCGACATCTACGTGGCCGGCGGCATTGACAGCATGACCCATATCACCCTGCCGGTGGTCACGATGGACACCGACTTTGACGAGCTCTTGAAGGAGCCGGGCACCATGCTCAGCTCCATGAACCCCAACCCCCGCATGTATGAGGACCTGAACCCGCTCGAGCTGGTGGGCGGGATCACGGCCGAGAAGTTGGTCGCGCAGTTCCAGATCACCCGGGAAGAGATGGACCACTGGGCGGTGATGAGCAACCTCCGGGCGGTCGCCGCGCAGAAAGCGGGCAAGCTCAAGCAAGAGATCATGCCGGTCCCGGCCCACGACCTGGAAGGCAAGGAGTTCATGCTCGACTTTGACCAGAGTCCGCGGGCCGACACCACTTACGAAAAGTGCGCCAAGCTGCCCACGCCCTTCATGCCCGAGGGCGGGACCGTCACCGCGGCCAGCTCTTCCGGCCAGGCCGACGGCGGGGCCGTGTGCATGCTGATGAGCAAGGAAATGGCCCGGAAGAAAGGGCTCAAGCCTTTCGCCACCATCCGGGCCATGGCCGTGGCGGGTTGCGACCCGACCATCATGGGCTGGTCGGTGGTGCCGGCCACCCGCAAGGCGCTGCAGCGCGCCGGGATGACCGTTGACCAGATGGAAGTGATCGAGATCAACGAGGCCTTTGCCTGCGTGCCCATCGTGTTCATGAAGGAGTTCGGGGTCGCGTCCAACGAGCGCATCAACGTCAACGGCGGGGCCTGCGCCATCGGGCACCCGGTGGGCGCGACCGGGGCGCGGCTGGTGGGGCACCTGGCCTACGAGATGAACCGGCGCCAGAACCGCTTCGGCCTGGCCACCATCTGCGGCGGTTACGGCCAGGGCGGGGCCACCATCCTCGAGCGGGAGGATTACAATTGGGGCGAGTATCGGAAGATAAGATAAAGAATTTTTTAACACAGAGAACACAGAGGGCACAGAGTAAGAAGAAAATTTGGGGTTTAAGGGCCTGTTGCCCAAACCGGATTGATGATTCCTGGGTAGGGGCGCGGCTTGCCGCGCCCAATCAAATCAGGATGATGGGCAGGGCAAGCCCTGCCCCTACGGACTAAAACACGACA